>Ga0194133_10000353_pt1 | contig 97324 bp, 65 predicted proteins | sample TA2KigOf40mmetaG_FD_155448 | JGI IMG/M metagenome (GOLD analysis project Ga0194133, IMG submission 155448) | Freshwater microbial communities from Lake Tanganyika, Tanzania - TA2015055 Kigoma Offshore 40m | ecosystem: Environmental > Aquatic > Freshwater > Lake | place: Tanzania: Lake...
TTAAAATTATATATTTTTGGCCCATTACTTTTAATATTACCTCAATATTACTCAGTATTACTTTTTATTGCCAATAAAAAAGTAATATTACAAAGAATATAAACAAATAAACACTCATTTCCTATTTTAAAATACATTTAGGATTTTTTCTAAAAAATGGATTCGATCGTTTTAAATAACAAACTCATAATTTCCTATTTTAAAAAGCATCCGGAACTGAATCCTGAAGTGGTATTCATGTTTTTTGTAGAGTTCCTTGAAAGAATGGATGAAACAGGTAAGCAATATGCAAATATGATGATTAATCAACAGCTAATCGATAACTTGAATGAAAACAATCGTATGTTATCAACTATAAATGAGAATATTTGTAAGACAAATCAAGACATTGTTAATGTGCTATATTTGAAAATGATCGATGTTAAAAAGGAGTATATGGAAGAAATGAAAAATGCGCTCGGATATAATATTGGGAATATAACAATGGCTATTGAAAGAAACTATACAAAGGTTATTGAGAAAACCGCAGCGGTTCTTAACGATTTAACTCCCAAAACAAACCATCATTTACAGTCATTTATAAACGATAAATTCAATGCATTCCAAATCTCCATGAAAGATGAATTGAAACACGTTTCCAATTTGATTGATACAGATGATAATAAAATTCGGAAATATATGGATTCCATTGAGAATCAATTCTCCCATCTTATTCAAACGATTCATCAGCCAATCAAAGTGGATATTTCCAATTTACAAGCATTAACCACCACAAATATACATGAACAAGGAAAACTTTTTAATGAAATGAGTGATTTTATGAAACGATACAAGATTTCTTCGTATAAAGGATCTCACGGAGAAACAAGATTATCTATCATATTAAATACTTTATTTCCAAGCGGAGAAATTATTCAGACTACTGGACAAAAAGCATCGGGAGATTTTATACTTAAACGTGTAGATAAACCTACGATCATGTTTGAAAACAAGGATTATGCAGACAATGTATCCTTGGATGAAGTAAGAAAATTCGTAAGAGATGCGGAGACTCTTAAAACACATAGTATATTTCTTTCACATCATAGTGGTATTGCAACCAAATCCAACTATCAAATCGAACATAACAATGGTATTTTTCTAATATACATTCACCATGTGAATTATTCTCCCGAGAAGATACAAATTGCTATTGATATTATAGATAATCTTGAAAGACATGGGAGAAATGTGGATACAACTACCTCTTATACCGTTCAAAAAGATTTCCTTGATGGAATCAACCGGGAGTATCAACAGTACGCAATTACAAAAGACAACCTCATCGGCTCCATACAAGACAGCTATAAACGTCAATTAATGCTTATTGATGAACTGCATTTGCCATCTCTCGAAAAGTATCTTTCGCTGTATTATGCTACTACGGCGGTAAGTACCAAATTAAACTACCAATATAAGTGTGAAAACTGCAATGACTATGTATGTCAAACAAAGAAATCACTATCTGCCCATCAACGTGCATGCAAGCCGGAGAAAAAGGAAAAGATTGTGGTTCCACAACCTCCAAATATACCACCGCCACCGTCTATTTTCATAAATACAAGTAAAAAATGAGACCATTTATGAGTGATGAATGTTCGATATCCGCTCCCTGCGGTCGCGGACGCGGCCTTCGGCCGCGGGAGGCTCGCCAAAGGCGGGCCGACCTTGAAAAGAAATCCTTACAACAGGGTATAAACATTTGCTTCACCTATTTTTATCTCCCCATTCCATTTCTTTTTTTGATAATGTTGGGAGATTTCATTACATTATGTATTATAATTATAATACATGATATTATACTACAGATCGTAATAATATATATGGCATATGCGTTCTTGATGCATAAAAAATTATGTGAAAACCATTTCATTTTTTAGGTACCTCGGGAGATTAATAGCCTGTTTTCTTTTTTTTACTTGGTGTATGCATTCGGATTCGGAATACTGACGGCGGACTACGTTGATGATATGCTTGTAGGCTTTGATGCGCTCGCGGACTTTCATACGCTCCCGGACTTTCATACGCTCGCGGACTTTTATGTGCTCGCGGACTTTTATGTGCTCGCGGACTTTTATGTGCTCGCGGACTTTCATACGCTCGCGGACTTTTATGCGCTCCCGGACTTTCATACCCTCGTGGAGCTTGGATAGGACTTGCTTGATCATTAATATGGGAAAGATACTTATTAAGTACCCCTATTACTTCATTTAAAACTGTCTCGTATTCTCTATTTATTCTTTCAATTCCTGATAATTCACTTGCAATTTCACTCTGATATCCAAAAATTGTTCTTATTGTACCTATCATACTTGAAAATTGAGATCGAATTTTATAATTATTATCGTTTTCCTCCAATGATAATGTTTTGTCGTCTTGTTTTATTATGTGATTACTCGGAATAAGTGTAATCTGTGATATATCTATATATTTTATAATATAATTGCCATCAATATCCTTATTACATGATATATTTCCTGTATGTGGATCTCCATGTACCAAATATAAACCTTCTTCACTCTTTATTTGCAATACTCCTATAAAAAAATCTAAGACTTTTTTTTGTAATTCTCTATCAACAGGAACATCACCTATGGTTTTTCCACCATATTCCATATCCATATAATACATACTTTCTTCCATTTTTATTTTATATGCATCAGAATGAGTATCATTCTTAATTTTGTCTTTTAACTCAGTATCAGAACTCAAATGATCATCCAATATTATTTCCCCATGTGAGTATGTTTTAATATGATATTTATATTCACGATCGAATGAATCAAATATATCGTATTTTTTTTTTTCGGTATTGAAATAGTCTTGTTTATAATATATTTTTGTAATTGAGTCATCTTGTTTGCGTATTATACTAGGATGAATAACCAATACTTTGTTTCCAAATTTGTAATTATAAATTAAACCACCTTTTTGGGGAGATTTTGTGCGCATTCTACGGGTTTTCTTCAATCTCCTGGATTCAGATTTTCTCCCTCTTCCTCTTTGTCTTTTTGTTTGACGCATTACACGTTATATACATTATACATACAGAATTATTGTTATACATATACAATACCTCCTCTAAATAAACTTTGATTTTACCACTTCGGGAGATTAAATATATACCCGCGTATAATAAATCTCCCAAACTAGTCAAAATAAAATGATATCTGAAAGAAAAATACCCATGAATTCATTTCTTTTTTGGGTACCTCGGGAGATTTTATACAATACAATATGTATTTTGGAATACATATTGTTGTGTATCCATATATGTAATCCATAAAAAAGGATCTTCATTAAAGATTACAAAAGCAAATACAACACAAATTCATACTCATATATCGATATATGGAGACAAATCAATCAAAGCATACATTGTATTCATATACAAAATAAACTTACCACCATTCTTCGTCCATTCTCTACGTACCTTGTCGCGATCATCCACCAAAATCGCGTCTTGAACGCAGTATTTGGGCTTGTCCTTCGTAGCACATGTTATAACCCGCACATCGGGACCCAACTCACGAGCGCACCAATTACGTTTTTGCTGTTCCGCCCAGTCTCCTCTAGGACATCCAGTAAGAATAATCGGATTATACTTTTTAATGGCATCCCATAAATCACGCCCCTCGTCTCTCCACTCCAAATTCTCATAAAATCCAGGCGTTTTTCGCAGGGCAGACCACATGACACCACTTGCAACTTCATCTGGCTTTTTACCGAGGCATTTAACAACCCCGCCTTCGAAATCCGCCAATACACCGTCCAAGTCGCAATACAAAATGACCGAATTATTGTAAAAACGACGTTCAGTAAGGATTTCTCTTACTGTTTCTAGGCACGGATCGTTGCCTTTGTAGCCATTCCCTATATAGAAATTATGCCCATGCGTCCAATGCGGAGCATTTTCCTCGACAGACCATGCCAACGCATAATCCGGGCAGCGTCCATTCTCAATATTATACTTATCCTTAGGGCATGTAATCGTGTAAGACCTCTGCATTGTAATTATTATTCAACTGTTTGCTTGCTTAACGTCTCATAAAGTGGAAAAAGAATTTCAATTTTTTATTTTTTCATGTTATCATACTGTTATCGATTTTTCAATCATAGTGAATTTCGCCAAATTCTTGATGATCTTCTTATTATTCATGACCTCTTTGTTCATGCCTCCGCCAATACACTGCATCATAATAGTTAAATGGAATTCATATTCCGGGCTATTCACAATTTCACATCGCGGATTCTGTTCTCTCCACATGCGTAATTGACCCTGATTCTTGCGAACAATACGATTGATTGCCTTGATAATACGATGATTGTCGTTGTCGCGCATCCATTTATTATCGTCTCTTATGTAAAAGGTCTCCCGCTTCACATCCGTGCAATGAATGGGGCGACGACATACCTCCATTTGACCTAATCCGTCGAAAAAGATCTTGGTCATACCATCCACATATCCCTCCTTCCCAATGTATTCAATAACATTCGTATCTATCTTCAGCGACTCAATAAATTCATTGATATTCACCGCATCCTTACACGTCTCATTCAGAAATATTTGTATGTTGAAATTCTGTGTATTGTTGTTTGTGTTGGTGGAATTATTATTAATAACAGTGTTGTTATGAACCGTCTTGCAAAAATCCATCATGTTCGCCTGCATCTCCGCATTCTGTTTAATACAAAACTCAATGATCGATTTCTGAAACTCCTTGTTTTCCTGCATCCACTCAATAAACGTATTTGCAGTAATTGCATTCGCATCGCGATCCCGATACTCAATAACATTATTCCACTCATCGTTTGTTTTCACATCTGTTATTTCTGTATTGGATGTAGCGGAATTCGACTCGCGGTGCGCAGTAGCCATTTCAATGTGTTTCTTTGTGTTTATGTGTCGAATATAATCCGATTTCGAATTTGTGTGCAAATTACATACTTCGCACTCATATTTTGTCAAATGACTCCCGTACTCCGCCTCCGCCTTAAGATGCTTCTGTGTCTTTAAATGGACCTTGAAATTCGATAACCGTTTCGCACTATAATTACACATCTTACAATGTATTTCTGCAGATGAAATAGCTGCATTTTTCAAGTGGCTCATCCGCGTAATATGTCTTTCATAACTATATTTATCGGTGAATGTACAATTACACGGTTCGCAATGATAAGTATCTGCCATTTTGGTGTTAAAAGGATTTCTATTTATATTCTATAGAGTAGTATTTTATAATTCGGAAATTAGCCGCAAAATCGATTTTTGGCTGCATGCCGTGCGAAAAAATATACTTGCTACAAATATATTCAATCGATATTGGGTGCGATTACATATGTCCGATTTTGCTGACAGTTTTTTCCTAAAATTAGCCGCAAAGTCGATTTTTGGCTGCATCCCGAGCGAATATTTTTATGGCTCAGATGCATGATTATACCAAAAATACAGCGATTATTCTACGTGCAAAATGCTGACAGTTTTCAAAAAAATTCGCCGCAAACACTGTCAGTGCAGCGAAATCGGTTTTTATTCATATACATTATGCATGAATTATGCTGCGATTATTTTTCACGAAAAACACTGACAATGATTGCGGCAAATTTTCAGAGGCTCAAAATACTCGTACCGATTTTCATAAAAAATTATGCAGCGAAAATAAAACGTGGAAAATCCATTTTTGCTGGGTCTATGAGTGAAATCACTTTTTTTCAAAGATTTTCCTCGGAAAAATCATTTTTGGACATTTTAAAAATGTCCTTTTTTGTTTTCGCGGCCGACTTTTTTTGTATTTTTGGGAGATTTTCATGTTTTTTCTTTTTTTCTTTTCCATGTTTCTTTGATATTTTACAGAAATACAATATCAAATAGAACCGATTTTTATCTCTTACGACATGCGTAGGTATTTCGTTTTTTGGTTTTCGACATTCTTTTGGCGCGTCTCTTTCTAGTCTTCTTTATTTTACCTCCTTCTGAGGGGGGTACTACATTCTTATCATCGGGTACTACATCCTTATCATGAATATATGCAAAAATAGGGATGCCATGAACTTCACTATAATATATGTTATCAGAAACAAACTCTATGTTAGACTCTAAATCGGGGTTTGTGTTTGTTTTTATTATATTTTGTTTATTATTTGTCATAGGTACTAGCATGGTCTCATTTTTTATAGGCTTATTTATCATAGCGCGCTTTGTCATCGTAGGTACTATTGGCAAAGGCTCGATTGTCATTGCAGGTGGTATTGGTGGTATATCGCCTTTGCCTCCTACGATACTATTTTCTGGGAATTTTTCATAAAAATAGACAGTTTCAAATGCACATTTCGAGGTAGATCCGGGCAAATAACTATGGGTAAATGCAATGTCCTCGAATGGAATTGTATCTCGTCTTTCATAATCAACGATATAATCCATTTTACGATGATCTATCTTATCTTTTAATACATTCAGAAGGGGGAAACATTGTAAAGATTTACTCAATCTTGGAGCAAAATCCCGTAATAGATTACCCATCTTCTTGCAAACTATTATCGAAGGATTTTCCATTATACTTGTTGTTTCGTCCCCATCTACATGCGCTACATATTTGAATATAAAATGACTATTTACAGTATCCGACATGGGAATTTTGTCAAAAATACTATAAATAGATTTGTAAGTAGCCGGATCACTATTAGTGTGTATATCATATGGAATCAAGACTATTTCAGGAATACCATAAGTCCTCTTGGCAACCATTTTATCTATAAATCGTGAGCCCAATGGAGGTCTTTTTTGATAAATTGCATTGTTGAAACAAGAACTTAAATATAATAAACTTGAAGTGAAATTACCCATATGAAAAGGCCATACTTTTGATATATTTTGACTAACTGCAAATGAGTCCATGTGCGCTATAGCGATATATCCATTTAATTTTAATCCATAAATGAGATCCTTGGATAAACATATGTCGTAATTGCGATCCTTACATGATTTCATAGAATCATCATTATAATATTGTTTTTTATCATTGGGATTTATCACTGTTTTTTTAACAGTATTATCTTTTATTCCACGCTCAATCGGAGATGGAGTAATCAAACACAATAGACGAACATCTTTTGATAAAACAACCATATCCATGGTTTTAAAATAAGGTTTAATAACGTCGGCCATAAATGGTGTTGGAAAAAAGTATGTAAAAGTATTTGCAAAATCATTTGATACATATTCATTTATCGTAGGATTACCATGTAATTTATACAAATGAAAATAAGATTTGTTTAAAGATTCAGATTTGTTTGTTCTTGCAGTAAATAATACAGTGCCCTTTAAAATGCTAATAATTGGATAGGAAATACCGCCGAAAGTTTCATAATGAACAAGATATGGATTGTGTTGATTGTACAATATTGAATCATTAATATACTGTTTTGTATTTAAAATTGTGTTTGGGTTATTTTTAAAAGGCTCCATCAATTCATTAAATTTATCTAACATCGGATTCGACACTTTTAGTGCTTGATTAAGCGATGTTGCACCTTCAAACATGGAGTCCATAGATTTAACATTGCTTATATTCCAGGCATTGAGTAGTTGATTAAACGATGTTGCGCCTTCAAACATGGAGTCCATAGATTGAACATTACTTACATTCCAGGCATTGAGTGGTTGATTAAACGATGTTGCGCCTTCAAACATGGAGTCCATAGATTGAACATTACTTACATTCCAGGCATTGAGTGGTTGATTAAACGATGTTGCACCTTCAAACATGGAGTACATAGATTTAACATTGATTACATTCCAGTCATTGAGTGGTTGATTAAACGATGTTGCACCTTTAAACATGGACTGCATAGATTTAACATTGCTTACATTCCAGGCATTGAGTGGTTGATTAAACGTTGTTGCGCCTTCAAACATAAAATCCATAGATTCAACATTACTTACATTCCAGTCATTGAGTGGTTGATTAAACGATGTTGCTTGTTCAAACATGGACTTCATATATTTAACATTACTTGTGTCCCAGTTATTGAGTGGTTGATTAAACGATTTTGCTTCTCTAAACATGGAGTCCATATTATCTACATTACTTGTGTCCCAGTTATTGAGTGGTTGATTAAACGATGTTGCACCTTCAAACATGTAGCCCATATTATTGACTTTACTTACATTCCATTTATTGAGTGGTTGATTAAACGATGTTGCTTGTCTAAACATGGAGTCCATATTATCTACATTACTTGTGTCCCAGTTATTGAGTGGTTGATTAAACGATGTTGCACCGTAAAACATGGACTGCATAGATTTAACATTACTTGTGTCCCAGTTATTGAGTGGTTGATTAAACGATGTTGCACCGTAAAACATGGAGTACATATATTTAACATTGCTTACATTCCACTCATTGAGTGGTTGATTAAACGATGTTGCACCTTTAAACATATTAGTCATATTATTGACTTTACTTACATTCCAGTTATTGAGTGGTTGATTAAACGATGTTGCACCTTCAAACATGGAGTACATATTCTCGACTTTACTTACATTCCAATTATTGAGTGGTTCATTAAATGTTTTCGAAAATAAGAAGCTCATATTGGTTACATTAGATACATCCCAGTCTCCTATAGGCACACCGCTCAGATCGATTGGCAATACACCGTGTTCAATATATGTATTAACTAAAGTCCTAATATTTTTATCTGTAATAACTGTCTTCATGGATCTCAATAGATATTACTATATATATATTATATCTATATAACATAAATTATACAATATAATGAGCAGCGAGATTCGTTTGGTTGATAAGAAAAAGGGCAAATAATGTGTAATTAAAATTAGCCGCAAAGTCATTTTTTGGCTGCATCCCGAGCCAAAAATAATAAAAAAACGATACATGTTCGCATTATAAATCCAGCGTATAATGATTCTACAAAATGCTGACAGTTTTTTGAAAAAATTAGCCGCAAAGTCGATTTTTGGCTGCATGTCGTGCCAAAAATTTATATAGACTTGTAAAATATCACAGCATCATTCGTATGCAATAATACATATAAAAATGCTGACAGTTTTTGAAAAAATTCGCCGCAAACACTGTCAGTGCAGCGAAACTGGAAAATCCACCCAGTGCATCGGCATCAATTATCGTAATAAAAAATTTTCCAAAAAACACTGACAATGATTGCGGCAAATTTTCAGAGACTCAAAATGCTCGTACCCGTTTTCACAAAAATTTGTGCAGCGAAAATATTTCATCGAAAAATCATTTTCGCTGGGTCTATGAGTGAAATCACTTTTTTTCAAAGATTTTCCTCGGAAAAATCATTTTTGGACATTTTAAAAATGTCCTTTTTTGTTTTCGCGGCCGACTTTTTTTGATATTTTGGGAGATTTTTTTCATGTATTGAAATAGAAATGTAATAAATGTATGGTATGATAAATATGTCATTCTTAATATCGTCGAACCGGATATTGGTGCGAGCGACGACAAAAAATTGATAAATATTTTAAATAGAGAAATATTTATAAACAAGCTACCAAGCCCAAGCCGCCTATAAGAAATGAACCAAGCCGCAGTTATTCGTATGTTATGCAATATGATTGCAATCATATACAGTATTTATATTAGTATTGCGTTATATGAAACGGTCGATTCTGTTATAAACGTGGATGCGACACAGCATTTAAAAAGACCCATGTTTCGAGCAGATCATACTGATTTGCGAGATATCATATTTCATCGAATCGACTTTTACTACGATAATCAGAATGAGGAGGAAGAAGACCGAATGTATGAGCACGCGATTCCTCCAACCGAAGACCGTTTTTTGAAAGAGGGATTTGAAATACAGTCCCCATTTCAGGTATGTTATGTGAATAGTTATGTTGTGCATGATTCAAACTCTACCTATTTCGATTATACGAAAGAATCTGAATACGATATCGAACACATGTATAATGAATTTGCAGAATTAAACAAAATGTATATTGTATTTGATGATATCCATATGGTGTTTGCAATCAAACATCAACAATGTATCAAGTATCCGCACATATATACGAATGATGAATTGTAATTGTAATTGTAATTTCTGTTGTAATCGATAATTTGTAATATCATCCAAAAAAATAAAAATAGGCTCGGCCGCGAGCTATTTTTTATTCGTGTATTCTATTTCATTTATTATTAGCTTTATGAAATAGAACAAATACATATTATAAGTTACAGCTCTCCAATTATTTTCTCTAATCATCTCATAAAAATGCATATCATTTATGGATATTCCAGCTTGCATTGAGTCATTTATTTCTCTAAATAATTGCTGAATATCACTGTTTCCGCTAACATATTTTGTTTCAAGGCAATCTTTATTACTTATTATATGTTTCTGCATTTCTATATATATGAATAATATAATCGGAAAGAGACAGTAATAATAGATAGATACATCTACTACATTTTAGTGAATGTATGAGAATACCCCTTTTTGAAAATAATCTGATATAATTATATACTTCGAAAATGCCAAGAGGAAGACCCTGCAAATATGGCGAACGAACTGCGTCGGGCAAATGCCCACCCAAACCAAAATCTGCAACCAAAAAAAGACCCTGCAAATACGGAGAACGAACTTCTTCCGGAAAATGCCCACCTAAGCCAAAATCTCTTACCCAAAAAAGACCCTGCAAATACGGCGAACGAACTGCGTCTGGTAAATGCCCACCTAAATCGAAATCAAAAAATATACCTTTGTCCGAAGAAGACAAAGAGTTGCTTCGAGAGTATATAAAATCTTTGCGCAATTATCATGAACCGCACGAGATCGAGGAAGCACTACAAATGCTTGAACATGCGGAGTATAATCCTTCATATAAAAGTGCTTTTTCGGGAAAAAAGTTTGAAGGAGAAGACAAAGAGTTTTTTCAAGTACAAGACAAGATTGACGCATTCTTTAAATATGGAGACGAGTTTTAGGAGTAAATAAAAATAAACTCAATACGATGCGTATATTCTATTTCATTAACTGTATGAAATAGAACAGTTATTTATTATCGAATAAATTTATGAGTGCTTTCGTCCCAAGCATACTCTATTTTGATCTATATAATGATTATCATCAATATAAAAATGTGTTTGTATGAATTCATACCTATGAATAAATGGAACATTCTCTGAATTTTTACAAACATGAAAAGGCAGAAGGGAGACTGTATATTGCACAACTATATATGGAATTTTTTATTGAAGATACATCCAATCCAATGAGCAAACGGATGTATGCCATGGAAATACATAACTGGCTGGGAACAAAATTGAATATAACAGTCGATGATATTTTTGACAAATCCTATAACTATGGAGTCTTCATATTGAAAGCAATGGAAAAATACAAATTAACTAGCGAACATGAGTCCAAATTGATCATGAACATTCAAGATACCAAGAAATCATTAGAATATCAAAAAGACCTACATATTGAAAGACAAGTTTTATTATGTAACATGGCAATTACATCCATTACCGACAGTGCATATCGGGGATATGATTAAACTTGCCGTGCCACCAACCTTGAAAATTAGCCGCAAAGTCGATTTTTGACTGCATGTCGTGCCAAAAAATATTTACAGCGCGACAAGAATCACATGCAAATACGTGTGTAAAATATGTATGTTTTTACCTGACAGTTTTTGAAAAAAATTAGCCGCAAAGTCGATTTTTGGCTGCACGCCCAGCCAGATTTTTATTCATTCGTTAAAAGTTTGTTTCGTGATATCGTGCAATTAATGATGGCTAAACTCGCTGACAGTTTTTGAAAAAATTCGCCGCAAACACTGTCAGTGCAGCAAAACCATGTTATTCACATATAGACGGAACACGAAATATGCTGTCTGAAAAAATCGCAAAAAACGCTGACAATGATTGCGGCAAATTTTCAGAGACTCAAAATGCTCGTACCCGTTTTCATAAAAAATTATGCAGCGAAATTAAAACGTAAAAAATCCGTTTTCGCTGGGTCTATGAGTGAAATCACTTTTTTTCAAAGATTTTCCTCGAAAAAATCATTTTTGGACATTTTAAAAATGTCCTTTTTTGTTTTCGCGGCCGACTTTTTTTGATATTTTGGGAGATTTTATAATTATTATAATATAATGATATTATGTATTATGTTATATCATAAATAAATAGAATGAAATACACACTAAGAGAGTGGCAGCAGCTTGAAAAAGACGTATCTGATTTCATTGTTCAGGCATCGGATATTTCGGGAGATGATTCTTGGAAAGAATTTCCAATTGGAATGTCGTATCGATACGTAGATGTATATAGGAAGGGAAAATACAAACAAATCGGAAATCACGAGCATTTGGTGTTTTCTTCGTTTTATGAAAATACGGATCAACGCCGAAGACGTAATTGTGTAATCAATCGATCTAAGATTGCAGAAACTCTACGAAAAAACGGTATTCGTAATGTGAATATGGATCACACAATATTTTTTGACATGTTGCCTTCCTACAAATTCACAATATCTCCCGAAGGAAATGGCATCGATTGTCATAGACATTACGAAGCACTCATTGCTGGATGTATTCCTATTATTGAAAATAATCCACTAACATATCAAAAATACAAGGATTGTCCGGTTTTATTTACAGAGGATTATTCCGAAATTACAGAAGAATACTTGAATAACAAATACAGTGAAATGATTGATAATGTATTTGATTTTAGTTGTCTGTTTTTATCCTATTATCCAAAGAATGTGCAAGAAATCATAAAAAGAAACGGAAATAAATGGGTTTATCAATTAAATAAAGTGAAATGCTACGCATAATCGCACATGTCGATTTATATCATTTGATTCCACAAAATAACCGCGGTCTCATCTTCGATATGAGTCTGCGGAGGCTCTTTCCATTCCGAATAAGGAATCGCCTTTGAGGTTGGTCGATCCAATTCCAATAATTGTTTTAATGCGAGAAGTCGCCGTTTTAATGGATACATTTTTCCAGGTAGTTTGCGTGTTATTTGTTTCCAACGCCACTCAAATTGCAACGCCGCTTGCCAACTCGGAAATCCGCTTACATGGGCAGCCCGTACCCATTGCTCTCCCTTGGCAACTTTGGAACTTGTCGCATGGGCTCCCCCTTTGATTTCTTTATTGTGTTGCCGGAGTCGTCTGTTTAAATCGACGGTTGCGCCTACATAGGTTGAGCCATTGGTAGCGACCAACATATACACATAGCATTCTTTGTCCGCGGGTCTGGAGTTGGATTCATCATCATCCATAAATTCTTCCTCTTTGTTGTTTTCTTGATTTTCTTCAAAGTCAGATTCCATGATTATAAAAGATAAATGATATTATAGAAAATATAATATATAATTATATCCTATTTTCAGATTATATAAGTATAATGAGTATGAGTATGAGTATAATGAACTCCAAAATCATTGCAGAATATATTTGGGTCGATTCTGAAAATAACATGCGATCCAAAAATAGAATCCTATCCTTGGGAGAAGGCGACCTCCTGGATGAAAATCTCTACCCAAAATGGTCGTTTGACGGATCCTCTACCTCCAAAAAAAACAATGACAGTTATATTGATCATCGATCCGACGTCTATTTATACCCGATTGCCGTATATCCCAATCCCTTTTATAACACGTCATCCTATAAGTATGTAATTGTATTATGCGCAACTTCTACAAATCATAATGAATATATGAATTGTAAATCTATTTGTGAAAAATACGAAGACTACGAGCCCCTTTTTGGGGTAGAACAAGAATACATGATTCTAGATCCGCATAACAGTAATCGCGGATATAAGTGGATGACTCAAGACGATCCTCGTCATGGCCATCAAGATGTATGTCGCGCATATTATTGTTCGGTTGGCGGAGATCGTAGTTTCGGTAGAGAAATGGTAGATGAGCATATGTATATGTCGCTAAGTGCAGGTATTTCGATATGTGGTACAAATGCGGAGGTTGTCGCGTCCCAATGGGAATATCAAATTGGAGTATGTAGTCCGATGAAATTATGCAATGATCTAATTGTTTCGCGATATATTTTACTGCGATTGTCGGAGAAATACAATTGTGCCATATCATTCGATCCAAAACCGATTCCAGGATGGAACGGAAGTGGCTGCCACGTGAATTTTTCTACAAAATACACGCGATTACCCGTAGATGGTATGTATCATATCATAAATGCATGTACATCCCTTTCAAAAAAACACCCAGAACATATGGAAGTGTATGGAGAAAATAATAAAAAACGCCTTTGCGCAAAGTATGAAACGAGTTCCTATGACCTATTCACCTATGGAGTTGCCGACCGAAATGCATCGGTTCGCATTCCGCAACATGTATCTGACGAATCGTGTGGATATTTGGAAGATCGCCGGCCCGCCGCAAATATGAATCCCTATCTTGTTATTCCCAAAATAATAGAAACTGTATGCAGCTAAATAACCTAATCAATATTTAGATATTACCAGGTTGGGAGTCATATAATACCTTACAGAAGTATATGTTCGACTAACTTCTTCTAAGCATTCGTTTGTATATTTCATGATTTCATTGATTTCCTGAATATGATTTTGCATATCCTCCAAAGACATATCTGTTCTAGATAGACGGAATAGTATATCCGAAACCGTATCGATCAACATAGTGAATATATTTGTCATATCTCGACATTTCTGGTGTTTTTTATCATTTTGCTGAACAACCGTCTTGAAATATTCTTTTTCAATAAAGTTTCGCATATACAATACTCGTAAATCGCGATTCACATTCGTTTTATCAAATCGGTATCTTCCAACCTCCACTCGCCTCAAGTGTATAATATTTCGACAAATCTCAACAATGTTTCTAAACACAACCCCGTAATCATGATGATCTATATGTCTGTTATTCGATTTATAAAAAAGATTGCTAATAAATACATTGTCAATGCGCATTTCATCGCATTGATGATGATGTTGTACATTATGACCACCACGGCTGTATAGCCACTCAAAATAATGGGGATTGTGTATTTCGTCGAAGCTTATTTCACCTGTGCGCCAACTAAATGCGGTGTTGCACTGGGTGCACCACATCTGATCACACCCCTCAATCTTGAATATGTTTATTTTGCATTTGGGACACGGTTTCGTATCTTTGGATATCAACTCAGCCGTCGCTACATTGTTTGGATCACATGTATGTTCTATATTACGATCAAGACCAATATTTTCATGACACGTTTTACATGTCCATTTCGAACAAACACCGCATTTCCACTGAGTCGTTAAAAACCCGCGACACTCAGAATCCGAGCATTTTCGTACATACAATGTATGTGAATTGCTGTTTTCATTATTATTATTATCAATACGACTATGTTGAATGTATAAACTATTTATTTTTTTTCGAATTTCATCTTGTTCTTCCGATAATTTTTTAATTTGCTCGATTATATTTTCCTTTTGAATTTCACGTTCAACAAGATACTGGGTTGCGGGTAAAAGAGATAGCTCATGTTCATAGAGTATTTGTTCGCGAGCAGTCTTGTATGTTTTATTTACAAATTTGTTTGTAAATGCCTTTCTCAAAAAAGTCCGCGTCCATTCGCGACCACACTCTGGATTCATACACTTCGGAATTGGTTGTTCTAAAATATATTTTTCGCAGCATTCTCGACATGAATGGAAATCACAATATAGACATTTCACGTCTAATCGTGTTGTTTTATTATATTTTTCAGTACATATTATACATTCAGATGAATGGCTCATGATGTTCATTAATAATGATAATAAAATAGATTTCTATATTTTATTATATGATATTGCATTTAGTTCCTTATTATAATCATTTATGTATGTAAATTAACACTCATTTGTATTACTGTGTTAGTTTATGTGCAATTCCGTTATATGTAAATGTATTTGCTAATGTATCTATGTATAGATTGTAATCAAAATAATTATTTGAAGCAGAAAACAGTTCTATCTTGTAATCATATATGAGAACATTTGAATCGTAGAGTAGAATATCAACATATTCATTCTCTTTCAACATTTTATTTTCGATATAGTATTGTTGCAGTGATCTTTGAACATATTTCTGCCAGTCATGTGTGGTTTCGTTCAAAATGATACATCCATACTGAATATACGTATCATTTCCAATAGAATATTGATAACAAATGGATTGGGGCATTCTTAAGTAGAGATTGGGTGCTATATTTATATTGCAAAAATTGTTTTTATCTTTTTTTTCATATTCATATTCATACCATATTCATACCATATTCATACCATATTCATACCATATTCATACCATATTCATATTCACATTAGTAGTCTGAATATGGTTTAATAAAATTGGGGGGTCGGCAATGAACACGAATACCCATATCGTCATTACTAATTTCAAATCGATATTTCTGCCAATAAGTATAATATAAACATGAAAGTACAGATTGATCTTGTCTATGATTTGCGCGACTACTTCCTTCCGGAAAGATGCATTCTTTGATAAGACAGTACTTGGCAAAATCATTAATAAAATTGCGGACCCATGGAAATCCCAAGTAGAACGTTGGTAGAGCAGCATTTCTCATGTCAAATAACCTGAATTGATTGGCATTCAAGTAATCTAACGTAGATTGCTGTGTCCATGTTTCCAAGTATCCAGATGTAATATTCGTGTATATTCCATTTTTTTTTACAAATGAAATCAGCTGTGATAAATCGTTATCAATAATATTACAGCTATCACACCACATTAAAATGCTATTATTCATATTGGATATATAGTTGTCCATGACATCTTTAATGCACTGCGATTTCCATGCCCATTGACCAGCTTCATTTTTAATATTTACCCATTCAGGATATATTGAAAAATCGAATGTGTGAAAAATAAGAGTCGATGGAAATCGTATAACGAGCGATTTCATTATTTCTACTTGTTCTTCGGATAATCCCAAATCATAGAAATGAACAGTTGCATGGGGGAGATTTGTTTGAACGCTTTTGAAGAAAAATATCCAAAAAATGAAAAAATGATTGGTACAACCAGATACAATATATACCGATGTATTTTGTTCTGATTGATTTTCAAAAAACTCCATAATAATTTTTAATATAATATTCAGTATAAAACAATATCATTTAAATAGTTTAATGATGTTTATTTTTATATATCTATAAGCAATAAGGAATCGGTGTATTGGCTTTTTGATTTTTCTTACTTACAACCTTCCCAATATATTATTAAATGAAATCAAAAGATTATAAAGACAATACATCAAAAACCCCATTATATAAATGTCGTCGAATATATTGGTTATTGGGTACAAGGGTTATATTGGTTCATTTTTATACGAGAATCTAAAGAAACGAGAAACCGATATATTGTCAGTGGTACATGGGTATGATCGCAAAACCGGACCTACTCTTACAGGAGTACCCATCGATCAACAAATCCAATCCGCCGATATTATTATATATATGGCCGGAATAACTGGGAGAAAGCAGTGTGCTGACAAATCTCCCAGCTATGTATTTACTGAAAACGTAGATGATATTATGAAGGTCGCCTATAAAATGAAACCAAATGCGCTTCTTGTATATGCATCTACCGCAGCATTATATGAAGGATGCGGAAAAATCCCGGCCAAAGAGACACATGTGTTAGATCCCGAGTTCTTTGATGAATATACCCGATCTATGTATTGGCGTGAAAAAAATATTGCAACACTGTCTCATATTCGCACACTGGGATTGCGTATGGGAACAGTTATCGGTCTGTCTCCGAATCAAAGAACAAATTTTGTGCATATTGCCCTTTTACGAAGTGCGGTTTTAACTGGGATTGCGCGCGTATATGGTGCAAATCAGAATCGCGCTGTTCTATGGAATCGCGATCTATTATCGTTTATTGAGCACATTGTATATCAAAATTACAAAATCAAAGGAAGACATATATACAATGTATCCTCCATAAACTGCACAATATCCAAGATTGCGAATGAAATAGGCGCGAAAACGGGATGCCGCGTATTATATGAGGATGAGGATACGACAACCAAATATAATTTGGGGTTTTCCATGGATACGACAAAGGCCCAAACCGATTTTGGGATTCGTTGGATGGGTCGAAATTCGAATATGATCGAAGAACTGAAAACAAATCTCAAAAAAATATGCATATCTCCCGAGTATCTTTTACCAGCTCCTGAAAATTCGGGAGAATGTTGTCGCATATGCAAAACAAAAGACATGTATGTTGTGTATGATTTCGGGACTCAGCCCAGCGCAAATCATTATTTGAAAAATCCGGATTCGAATCTCCCCGAGCATCCATTACGTCTTGATTTATGCAAGAATTGTTATCATACGCAGCTTCATTATACAGTTCCTCCTGCAGACATGTTTTCCGATTACATATATATGAGTGGCACATCGCACACGATGCGTCAATATTTCGACGATTTTGCTGAAAAAACGATAGCTGGTGCGCCATCTGGTGCAGTGTTGGACATTGCGTGTAATGATGGCAGTTTATTGGATGCATATAAGGCACGTGGATGGAATACGTATGGTTATGATCCTGCAAAAAACATATATGAGGAAATCTCGAGTAAAAAGGGACACAGTATAACTGTCGGATTTTGGGGAATTGATCCTGTTCCAGAGTATCCTCCCTTGGACATCATTGTCGCTCAGAATGTGGTCGCGCATGTTCCCGATCCGATTATTTTTATGCAAAAATGCTGTGATATTATGAATGAAAATACGGTATTTTATATTCAGACCTCGCAAGCGGAAATGATTGAGCGCGGTCAGTTTGATACAATCTACCATGAGCATTTGTCTTTTTTCACAGTGAAATCGATGATGGAGGCGGCAAAAAGAACCGGGCTTTATATTGAAAATGTGGAGAAGACCCAGGTCCATGGCATTTCGTATGTGTTTAAACTCCGCAAGGGCGTGGATCCCCGAGGTTCTACTGAGATTACCAAAAACGAGGTATATGTTCATGAGGAGAATATTGGTCTCTATGATGACCTGCTCTATCATGTGTATATTGAAAAGATCAAGGGCCTTCGACAATGGGTATGTAGTGAAATAGACGACCGATTTACGAAGAAAGGTATTCCAGTGGTAGGCTACGGAGCAGCGGCAAAGGGAATGACGGTATTGAATTATATCGATAAGATCCCAATGAAATATATTGTGGATGATTCTCCCTATAAACACAATTATTATGCGACGAATCATAAATATGGGATTGTATCTCCCGAGGAGATGAAAAAAGAAGAAGGTCCTCTTGCGGTTATTGTTTTTGCATGGAATTTTATCGAGGAGATCCAAAACAAGATTCAAAAGTTGCGTGGTGATAAGGAAACATATTTGATGGTCTATTACCCTCGAAAACAAGTTATTCATCTATCTGGAAATAAATATTATAAACTGTTTGATGAGATTGATACTCGCTATACAAAGGATTCATTGCATCACAAAACACTGTTATTTACGCATTTCTATAATGAGGAAATGTTATTGAAGCAGTGGATCCGTCATCATGCTCCTCTTTTTGATTCTGCGGTATTGATTAACCATCATAGTACGGATTCGAGTGTGGATATTATTCGACAAGAGGCGCCTGATAATTGGAATGTGGTATTAAGTGGTACAAAGGTGTTTTGTCCTTACTATACGGATGCGGAGGTCGCCTCTTATGAGAATTCGTTTGAGAATAATGATTGGCGACTGGCATTAACTATAACTGAGTTTTTATTTCAGACGGGTCTTCGTCGAAAGGACAATCCTATTTTTTCGGTTGATTCAACAGTGCATGCAATGCGATTTCCTGCATTAACGGTTATTGACGACAAATCATGTGGATTTTTGAATATGCAGAAATCTCTGGTGGAACAGAGAAATACCTGTTATATTCCAAACAGTGCATTCTTGGATCCTACTTCGGAGAGGTATTTACACGGACAATACAATCGATTTATGCATAAAATCCGGAACACGAATCCGTATATGCTTGGGAGACATGAATTATGCCATCCCTATCATGTTCGTAATGGATTTATTCTGAAATATATGTATTCTCCCTACCCCGAGTTTTGCGATCGTAAGTTGCAGATAAAATATAAAATGTTGAAGGAGCATCGGGAGCAAAACCTGGGGTTTCAGCATTTGGTAGAATACAATGAATTAATGGATAAAATCGTAAAGCATCAGAGTTTCCCTACTATGCATTTAGATAGTACTCTATATGACCAGACAATGTATCAACAGATGGATTTCTATAACAAATATATGGATGGAATATTTAATGTGAATGGGGAAAAAGATCAATTGCTGGGAGGCATGTTTGCAAATATGTATCCAAAATTAAAAAAATAAAATCAAAATACACATTTTAATTACTTGTTATATATTATATAGTATAGTATAATATATACCTTTCCATGGAAAAGAGTGAAAAACGTTTATGGTTATTCTTAATAGGATGCATAGGATCTCGCTCTTTATTAGTATATTTTGCAAAAACAGTTTCTCCATATTATTTGGAAATAATGGGTTGGTTTGCACTTCTCCCTGCAATTGGATTTTATTACATATGGATAACGGGGTCCCGGCAAACGGGTGCTGAAGTTTTCGGTGATAAAATATGGTGGAACCATTTGAGACCGATTCATGGAACCCTATATGCACTTTTCGCCTATTTTGCAATTCAGAGAAACCCATTTGCATGGTTGATTCTATTAGTGGATGTTTTATTTGGACTTGCCAATTTTGTCTGGAATCGTTTATTATAATAAAATGAAATGATTACATAATAAAATATAATAAAATATAATAAAATATAAATATTTATTTTATAATAAAATATAAATATTTATTTGAAAATAATATAAATATCAGTTCAATATACATTATGTGGTTCTAAGAATCACATATAGAGCTTCAGTTGCACAGTGGTAGTGCATCAGTCTTGTAAACTGAAGGTCAAGAGTTCGATTCTCTTCTGAAGCACGAGTTATATATAATTATATAATATTTAATTATATATAATAGAGATGAATTCAAACATATATTACACCGCCGACCGAAAAGAGAAATGAATCATCCGGGTTCTTTATTCATTTGTTTCACTTTCAGTTTCATCTGTTTCGGAATTATTATGATCATTATGAGTATGATTATTATTATGATTATTTCGATTTGTATTATCTACACTATAGCTTCGTAGGTCGTATCTGCAAACAGGACAGCAAGTTGAATAATTCGTAAGCCAGTTATTCAGATATTCCGTTTTGAATATATGCATACAATATTTGATTTGAGATACTTGTTCCCCCTGTTGGAAGGAAAGCAAACTAATTGGACATACATGATCTGCTGTGGTGGATCTGATGTCCTGATTATATGTTATTACTTGTATTGCATTTGCACGTTGTACCGGTGTTAATAAATTTCTACCGATTGTAGTGCTATTTTGTAAATTCGGATACAAATACGTATATAACATATTTGCAGTATTTCGATTTGTTCCATAATGCGTTGTATTCAACAATAAACGAATAAGATTACCTTCGTTTCTGACTGCATTACGGCGCTGTGAATATATAGTATTTGCCCCGAATACGTTTGATCCCGCATATGTTGGAGGTGGAGTGCCTCTAGCAGTATTGTTCGTGGATTCCAGCGAATGAATACGTTGTTGTATTTGGGTCTGAGACGATAGTACTAATTGAATAATTCTTTCAATGTTTTGATGGTATCTTTCCATATTATGATTGTATATTTGCATTTGATTATTATATGAATAAATCAAATTGTCAATAATGGACTGATTTGTATGCATCATAGATATCCATGTGCCCGATATATCTGAAAACCGATTTGCGTTTGAATCGATTGGTTGGTGATCTGGTTGATCTGATCTTGTATTCGCGGGTTCAGCGGTTTCCCTTTCCCTTTCAGTTCTTTCATTATTGCCGCTTCCATAGAGTATTTGGTTCAAAATACTCGTAATATCAAATTCGATGTCATAATTGGTTTCCATGAAAGAAATATTATATTACAAAGATAAAGATTTTTTGTTATATTGTTTATAACGGTAATCATGAATATAGAAGTTTATAAAAATCGCGGGTATGTTGGATTATGTAATTTGGGAAATACATGTTTTTTGAATTCGTGCGTTCAGATCTTAAATCATACATATGAATTGGTGGAATTGATAAAAATAGTACAACAAAAGGGAGAAATGATAAAAAAGGGGGATGATTCGATCATATTAAATGAGTGGGCAGACTTATGTTTATTGATGTGGAATTGCGAGGATCCATGTGCAGTATCTCCCAAAAAATTTGTCCATCAGGTCCATAACATTGCGCGTAATAAAGGACGAGAATTATTTACAGGCTGGGGGCAAAATGACATTACCGAATTTCTATTATTCATGATCGATTGTATGCATAACAGTATTTCGCGAAGGATTGACGTATCCATTCACGGGACTCCAAAGCATCATCGTGATAAAACCGCGATCCAATGCTATAAAATGCTGAAAAACATTTATGAAAAGGAATACTCTGAAATTATGGACATGTTTTATGGAATCTATATTTCGGAAATAACATCTCCGGAGGATGCGACTCAAATTCGCAGTTCAAAGCCTGAGCATTTTTTTATACTAGACATATGTATTCCCTCGAACATGTCGAATATTACGCTATACGACTGTTTCAATATGTTTGTTAGCAGCGAACAAATCAAGGGAGATAATGGATGGTATAATGAATCTACAAAAGAAAAGGAGGATGCGCAAAAACGAATTACATTTTGGAATTTTCCCAAAATATTAGTTATTGCATTGAAGCGGTTTTCTCATGATGGCATGCATAAAATCAATGATTTAGTCGATTTTCCATTAGAAAACTTGAATTTAAACGCCTATGTTAAGGGGTATAAGCCAGAGCAATATTTATATCATTTGTATGGAGTTTGTAATCATATTGGATCGGTGAATGGTGGTCATTATACATCCTTTGTTCGGAATGCATGCGGTGAATGGATACATTACAATGATACGTATGTCCAAAAAATCAGTCAGCAGAATGTAGTATCGCCATCTGCCTATTGTTTATTTTACAGATTAGCATCTATATAATCTCCCAAGTATGTAATAATAAAATAATAAAATAAATAGTCATATTATAATGTCATCTTCTACATCTACTACAACAACTACAAATAATAATAAAGATACATCTAACGATAAAACAGTTGTTAGTGCGGAGAAAGATACGACAACAACAAGTGATAAGACGGCCAAAAGTGATAACACGTCCAAAAGTGATAAGACGGCCAAAAGTGATAAGACAACAACAAGTGATACAACGACCACGACGACAACCACCACTATATCATCTCCCGATCTCAATGTATATGCTCGAGATTTGCAAAAAATACTGAAAGATTATATTGTAATAATAGTGGTTGCATTTTTAGGGATTTTTGTTCTCATTCGTATCTTTGGAGAAGACAGTATATTTGGAAGAATGAGTTCTCTGATGATTGACATATTTGTGGTCGCCATATTATTTGCATGGGTCGGATACGATTTCCTTTTCACATATTCGGGAGATGAGCGGACTTCCAAATTAAAAGAGCTTTGGAATTCGATAAAGAACTATATAAATGATAAATATTCGATATTATACACATCCTTGTTTATTTTTGTATTTTACACGGTTGTCTATGTTCTCGGAATACCCATGACATCTGGGAATCAGTCGTTTTTCGTGGGCATTTTAAATACGGGTGCATGGACGATGCTTGGTGCATCTGTTCTTGTCTGGATACTGAAAATATTTTTTGGTATTTCATTATTTGAGGATTCAAAAAAGGAAACGACAGTTGCAGAGACAACAACCACCACAACCACGGAAAAGAAGGCGGTTGCTCCGGCAACCACAGCCAACGAAGTATTTAATATTGGTGTAAATAAATATACGTATGAGGATGCCCAATCGATATGTAAATCGTACGATGCCAGATTAGCGACCTATGATGAAATCGAAGCGGCTTACAATAATGGCGCTGAATGGTGTAATTACGGATGGTCAGAGGGGCAAATGGCGTATTTCCCTACACAGAAGGCGACCTGGACTGAATTGCAAAAGGATCCCGCACGTAAAAATGATTGTGGCCGCCCCGGTGTAAATGGAGGATATATGGTGAATCCATATTTGCGTTTTGGGGTGAATTGCTATGGAAAGAAACCAGAACCTAGACCATCGGAACTCGCCAAAATGAATGTTCGCAAAGAAACTGTTGTACCGAAGACAAAGGAGGACGTCGAACTAGAAATGAAGGTGCAATTTTGGAAGGAAAATGCGGACAAACTGTTGAGTATTAATTCGTTCAATGCAAATAAATGGAGTCAATACAAGTAAGCAATCATCAAGCCATAGGCAACCTATGTCCAAAGGTAAATAAATTATTTCGAAAAGAACATAACAATAAAATATTGTATATTAAAAGTTATAATATACAATTTTCATTCATCATTGTCATCGCATCAGCATTGTTATAAGCACAATAATATCGATTGATGAATCTATTCTATACAATTATTGAAAAGTATTGTATGAAAAATGAGGAAACACGTTTTTTGGTACTCTATAATGGCTATGAACGCAAGATGGAGACAAAATTCCGAGCCATGCTGGATATTCAAAACAATTTATTTATTATGCCAAAAGTGAAAGAGTTAATATCCGATTTATTTTATAAAGCACAGCGAAGTTATTATGCATTATCTAGATTTGCGCGAATATATTTGGTACATAAAGCAAAGATGCCTATTGAACATGATTTATATTTAAATCCGATAGATAAGACTTATCGAAAATCAATACAATTATACGATAGGAGTCATAAATCGTTATATTATTTCACATCCTCGGATTTGGTAAGAATCATAAATACCGCACTAACGAATTCGCGTAATTATTTTATTGAGCCTTTGGAATGCAAGAACCCTTATACAAATACTCCCTTTACAAAATCGATGCTATATTCAATCTATTTTCATATTCAAAAAACGTATAGTATCATTCCTCCGTTATTACAAGCCCTTTTTATGGATAATTTCGATTATGAATTGTTTGCAATACATAATGAGCAAATGATACGAAATATGTGTGTGGATAGTTTTTTAAAAAATAGTAGTACAGAGGTATTATACAATGAAGTTATGAACATGTTTGCATTAGTTAAACATATAACAAATATTTCTGATGAATTTCCGAAAAACATTTTGGTAGATGTTATGCGTCCCTACTTATATTTATATTGCAGATATATGTATTCGAACCAAGGCACTGAACAGAGATATATATACTATACCATTTTGAGAAGAAAAATCATGGAATTTGATGATTACAATCCACATTTTGGTCGCAAAATCATAACAAGATCGACAAATGGTAATAGAAAAATAAAAATTCACTTCAATTCAGAATGTCCGCAACTAACAATCCAAAATATAAATGATATTATAAGTAAGAAGATATATCGATTTTGGTATTTATATGGTTGGACAATTCCATCCGATTATACTGCAGCAGCAGCAGGATACTCGGCAAGATATTCTTCGATTTCCTCCTCATCATTGTATAGAACCGATGTAGATAGCGATCCCGAGGGCGATATTATTTATCCCGATCCGATTGAACGATTGGAACCACAATACCCTTATAATACAAGTCTGGATAATACAAATACAACCATCGATAATACAGATAATATGAATAATACGAATACTCATAATATGAATAATGAATCCTCCTCGTCATCTTCCTCGTCCTCCCCATCACCATCAATATCATCAGAAAGTGAGTCGGAAGAAATGGACTTTGATTATTGATTATTGATTATTTATTGATATAGATTAGATAAAAGGAATATATTTGATGGTATCATTGTATCCTCCCACAAATTTGGAATTGTGAAATACCATAGGGAAGGTATTGTAAGGAATGCCCGCAATGCTCTCAATAAATTCAAGAAATGCATTTTTATCGATTAAATAATCATCGCATAAAATCGCAGTGTATTCATAACCACTTGAGGTTAGTAGCGTTTTCACTTTATCACAATATCCACAGTTTGTTTTGGTATATACGGTGAAACCAGTAGTATTCGGCGTTGGATAGTTCATTGATTTGTTGTTTGTATATATAGTTATATATACAAAGGCTTTATTATAAGGTTTTCAGAATACTTTATTTATTATTTATATTACTCTATGAATCTATGAATAATATTACATATGTATATTTGTTTTGTAAGTAATGTAATTACAAACTAAATTTACCGACCACATAAAAAATTGATGTACAATTGGATATACCATCATGCAGGCACATAAATACACAACATAATATAATAATGATTACTCGCTCGAACCGCGATTCTAATTACGAGTTTCTTGAACTACCTGATAAAAAGAGATGCAGAAAAGATAAAAAAGAGGTACCCGTTGCGACATCGACAGTAGTTCCGACAGAAACTCAGGATCCGCCCGTGCAATCTAGCGCGCATATGCAGAGCGCGGTGGATGATTATAATAAATCTCAAAACGAGACATCTATTCATAGTATCCCATATAGACCTTTGTATGAGGTGAATATTGATTTCGACGAAGCCCACAGAGAATGGGTCAAAAACAAGATTAAAATGCCAAACGGTTGTTATAAATATCGAAAAGAACGTACTGTGAAAAAACGTAATACGAAAACAATGTAAAACGAAAACATCATGTAATAGCAGGAATCTCATAGCAGAAATATTATAACCGGAATAAAACTATGTTTGTGGAAATATCAAATGAACTGATGGATGAGTACAAGAACTGCATGAAAAGAAGAAAAAAAACATTGTCTATAAATAAAAAGATCAAAAAAAGAGTGCGTCTATTGAACGCCTTCTTTTTATTTCTCATCCTGTGTATTGGATTTTTATATTATAAACCCAAGTATGTACCTGGGTTTTATGGCGAAGAATTAGAAAATAGGGTACAAAGTGAGTATATGAGTATTGTATCCCAGGGTTGGAAAAATAAAAACGAGATTGATTCCTATTTATCAGAATATCGCGACGAAAAGAGTTTTTCTTACCTGATCTTGGGAGATAATATCTATAAGATTGATGAAATACATACTATATTACAAGAACATATGTTTTGGAGGATGGCATATATCCCGATTTCGTCGCTAATTCCGCTGGGAAATCGTATAATAAATGCATTCATGTCGATGCTTGTGTTTTTGGAAGACAGTGGAAATGGCGTATTTCGCATTGAACATATCGGAAATGTTCTTGGAAATGCAGTATGGATCGCGTCGCTACATATTGTATATTGGATTGTTATGAAATTCTACTATTTATGTATAACATATTCTAATAATATTGATAGTAATGCACAATATAAAATTCGAGATATGATCGAATCTCCCCCCAAATGGATTTATATTATGAATACCGATGATTATGATTATGACGGCCCGAAAGTATTATTATTTGAAGAAATGATCCGAATAGTGAATGACCCAATCCAAGTGGAAAATCCGCCTATGATTTATTCTATTCTGTTTCCTTTTTTATGGAAAGTATAAAAGTATAAAATATAAAAAGCAGCCAATGAATGATAATGTAATGTAATAATAGATACATATAATACATAATCTATACGATAATTCGCAGACAAATATAATATAAATACAAATGAACAATAATGAACAGCGAAAAATGGATTTTCAGTCTCAGAATCATATTGATGACAAGACAACACAGCGAAGATATATAAGAATTATGGAAAAACTGATTAGTGTTCGAATCCCCGATGGATATAAATTTCCAACAAGTTCAGAGGAATTCGGAACATGGTTTTGCCAAAAAGCTGCCAACTATTTTGACCAATTAAGAAACATTGATTCCTATGGAAATCGTTTGTGCTATTCTGATATTCCGAAATACATGAATCAATTGCGTATTTTTTCGGAACTGTACTCATTTGTGAATGAACACCTGTTTGTGTTAAAAGTTGCAGTCGTTACAACATCCAATGAAGGGGCGGTGTATATTCTGGACGGTTTAATTAATAAATCGATGCATTTACTGGCGCAGATTGACGAAATGAATACGCGATTTGAGATGGATGGAATCCGATTTAAGGAGAGTGATATATTGAATATCGAAAACACCAAGAATACGCTTACGTTTTTTTACAACCGAATGATGGATTAGAATAGAATGCGAGCCGAATGCGCTGTATAAATAATACATATTTATACAACTCTATAAAATTAAAATACAATCTATAAGAAAGATTTACATTGCTCAATAAACTCTGAATTGTCCGCATTTTCGGGAGATCCGTATTTTCCATATAAAAGTTCGATCATGATTTGAGTTAATTCCTTGGTTTCTGCCTCTAACCTATAAATCTCCCCGCTTCGAATATTAAATATGCGAAAATCGCGAATATTTTCCATGTGTTCAATGTCTTCTACGCAAAATCTCCATAGCCACGCATAGATAACAACCTGTAAGAAATGATCGTTGGTTAATTCTCCCACACATTTAATCTCCCATACACTTTTATCGGTAATGGCATCTACACGTGCTGTAAAACGAAATTGTTTGTTTGGAAAGTATTCACTCAAGCATGCATCTATTTTCAAATGCATGTTTTCATCTCCCGAATGTATGATTGTTTTTTCTATTTTCACCATAAAATCTTCATCTGCATTAATATCGTTGATATTGGAATTCGAGTATATATAAGGATGACTATTATCGGTGGATACGCACTCATTATAGAGAATTCTGTGTATGCGATCAAAACACTGATTCACCATTTCATCGGATAACCATACATATTCGTCCTGTTGAATTTGTTTCACTTTAAAGTATAATTTCTCCCGAACGGCAACAAACACATTGGCTAATCTTAAATAATCCTCTATGGTAGTACATGTGCTTGGGAGATTCGATACAATTTGGCGTAAAAAAGTATGTTCGTTCGGAAGTAAATCTGCAATATCCGCATCAATCAATTCTTTTAACATAGCACCTCCCCCGCCCATAGTGGTGTGCGACGATTTATCGAGCATTTTATCGAAATACATGAGAGGAATCGCAATCCCATTCAGATCACTAACATCTTCGTGAAACTTGGATTTGGTTTCGATAACGGTGGGTATATCGATCATGGATTCTTTCTCCTCATCATTCACTTTGACAAATATTTTTTCCAAGATGGGGAGAATACGTTCAATGCTATATTCCGGTATGAATTTGATAAGATCGGTCGGAGTAATAATATGTTTCGGAACATTTGGCATATCGGGGTCGTCATCGTCGCTAGAAAACACACTTTGCGGCATTCCTTTAAAGTCGATGGATGGATGATTTTGCAGTTCATGATGAGCCATCTTTAAAAAGAGAAGGGGGCGATCTCTTTGATTATTATGGTTTTCAATAACAATCAAACGATCAGTCGCCCGCGTGCATGCGACATACAATGTATTTGGGCATACTCTGGGAGATAAATTTCTCGCAAAGTACTTGAAATACGATTGATCGAATCCCATAACAAATACATATTTACGTTGTCGTCCTTTCACTGAATGGAATGTGGAAAAAACGACCTTTCCATTAATAACCCGTTCGTCGATCTTATCCGTCTCCATCATAGGAACATGGCACGGTATATTAGTTTCAACTAATGCATTCTCCATTTTCCGAATGGCACTTCGTACCCCTTTCACGGAACCTCCCAATACAAAGAAATCAGAGGGAGATGCCCCTTCACGCAACAATTTATTAATTTGATAGACGACGTATTTTTCGGCATTATACACGGATCGTCGCAAATAGACAACAGGAGGTCCATGTTTGCATGCAAACAGTCGTTTTTCTCCCAACATTGCATCATTCACAAAGTCGGCCATTTCTTGTGTTATGCGATACGACATTTTCAAACAGCATTTCACAAACACATCTGATGATAATAATGGGAAATTCTTCCATATTTCGGATGCATTGGTTAAAAAGCGTGTATCTGCGCCCTTGAATTCATAGAGTCCCTGCATGAAATCTCCCAAAATAAGCAACTGAATAGGTTTTCCGTGATCTTTACAAAACTTAACGACGAGCTTAAAATAAAGCATGGTCATATCCTGCGTTTCATCGATAACAAGAACATGGATTCTAGGTATGGGAGAACGCGGCGAAACATCGTTATTTAATACACGACGTATCATGGTATCCGTATATCCGCTATTCGAATAATATTTCACTGCCAAACTGTGATAGGTATATATATTGATGTTCGAGAGGCCAAGGTCTTCTACTTTGGTTTTGATCTCCGCGCATAACATGGAGTTATACGTTAATTGGACAAAATGATGATTTGGCATATAGGTCGCAATCGAAAGAATGGTGGTGCTTTTTCCCGATCCAGCACATGCATCGACAATGACATTTTTTCCATACTGAATATGCTGATATACTACGCTTTGTTCATCGCTCATCGGATCTAATTTTGTTTTCTTTTTCTCTACATCGGGAGAAAACATAGTATGAATCAATGAAATAAAGAAATAAAAAATATCTACAGAATCATCTTTTTATGTTTTATGTTATTTCATAATGGATATGATTATGATATCGATCTACTCATTTATGGATAGTTTCTTTTTTTCCATTCTAGAAATCCATTGGATTTAGGTAGGGAGAAGGATGTACCCAAATGTTGTTTTGCAATATTGTAGGCCATGGTTTCTTTTTCACTCAAGCTGTCAATATACAATCTAAGCAGTGTTTCCAAGGATAGTGTTTCTTTGTTTGCTCCATCTATCTCCGTTGTAGTGCTCGACATATTATTCTATAGGATTGATTATTGGTATTTTCTGATATTGTTTGTTTTTGAATATATAATCCATTTTATAATCAATTTTTCAAGACAACTATATAATTGATATATGTACCACAGCTACAGGTTGGGTCCCCCCTCTGTCGTTGTTTCCATGTATGCATACGACAATTGTTGTTTGTGATAATCTTCCCTTTTCATATATTCTGCTTTAAATTCCGGAATGATGTCTATATATAAACGTATTTTATCCGCGATTTCAACCGCCTTTTTCCGATCGACGTAATATGCGGAAATATATCCAATAAATAGCGCTATGAAATAACACTCACAATTATCTGGCTTCATTTCACTACTATAGGCTTCTGTATCTTCCACCAATTTCATGCAACAATCAAAACATTCTTGCATATACCCATGATGTATGTAATTGCATATGATATTTTTGTATATGTACCAAAACCCTTCTGTGGTTCGAATAAAATTGTTTAAAATATTTGTATAATCTCCGTAGGATTTTACAATTTTGTTCTTGAAATCTTTTTCTTCGAGCAATTTGAGGTATAGCATTTCCTCTCCATGACCATATCCGCCAACAGTTGTATCTATAAAATGTTGAATCATATATTCTAGAATAGGGATTCCGACTTCTTTTCCTGTAATAAAGAGGCATCCGCATACAACCCATCTGTATTCAGAATAATATTCGCGCAAATTCTCCTGTTGAATATATTTTTTATTCGTGGAATTTAAAATTTGTATATGAAAATTCTCCGAGGATTGTACGAGTACATTCAGGAGAATATGATTGGTATAATTAATACATATTTTGGATAACTTATCTCCCAAATTGGCATCAATCCAACCGAATTTTCGAGTACCAAAGGGATTCGAATGTATAGTATCAAGAACAAACTGGAATTTATTACAACAAATAAAATGGGATTCGGGAGACGTTCTATTATCTTTGGTTGGATGATAAATCTCCCTGTTTTTTCGTATTTGTTCTATCCATTCTGCATGTTTGAGAGATTCAAGGGGTCCAACAATATATTTTGTTATTTTTTCATATTTTTTACGAATCTCCCGAATGTGTTCAATCATTATATCGTCGGTATAAATAACCATATAACAACGAGTATTTAATAACTCGGTCATACTATGAATCGAATCAGAGGGAGATCGACTTGTTTCCTTATATTTGGTTAAGTCATAGCATGCGGTTATTAATGTACAGTCAGGAATCATAAAGGATATATGGAATAAGAATAGGCATAACACATAATATTATATTCTTTATTACAATATTATTGAATCTCCAGTAAAAATGTTGTGTTCAGAGAAAATATATTTATTATGATATTATTATATTATAATAAAATATGAGTAAAATGGACATGTTAGAAATAAATACAAACAATCAAAATAGTCCCCAAAACAATACTCCCCAAAACAATACTCCCCAAAACAATACTCCCCAAAACAATACTCCCCAAAACAATACTCCCCAAAACAATACTCCCCAAAACAATACTTCCCAAAACAATATTATTCAAAACACTAGTGTTGAAAATATAAATGGTATTACAAAAGAGCCTCCCATTATTGTGAAAAAAATAAACAATACATCAATTGAATGGGGGATCATGCTAACAATACAAGATAATCTCAATTTACGTATTGGTTCAACCACTTGGAAAAAATACATTAGTGCTGCTTTTTGGAATTATATATCGACTCCGATTAATTTTACAATTACATTATTTACTGCCTTTTCTGCGGGTCAGACCGGAACACAAACGATTTATTTAACACAAGACCAACTTTTTTATATTTTAATGGTTACTTTTTTACTTTCAGTTATCAATACGTTTTTTAAATTAAAAGAGAAAGCGGTTTCGAATTATAATGCGTGTAATCAATATAATAAATTCGGCTCTGAATTTGAAGAAATTTATTTTACACCTATATCTTCAGATGAAGGCGTTATTGAACGTTTGAATAAATATAAAACATTACAAAAAAAGATGAATGATTACAATGAAGAGGAAAATGTCGAAAATGTAAATTATCTAACAACGGTTCTTTATTATTCTATTAAATATTTTTTCAAACATCGCATGAAGAGAGTAAATAAAGATGAACGATTTTGGTTGTTAGATGGGAAACCAAATAATATTTTTTATCCAAGAAATAGATATTGGGTGAATGTAGATAATTATTTTGTAGAAGATTTTAATTTTGCAGATGACGTTGATGGTAATAATTTATATACACGTTTCAAATATAGAAATGACAATTGTATTCATGGACATAACGTGTTTATACCGCAGTTTTTGATGGTTGATCAAGGCAAAAAAGATAGTGTCCAAAGTATCCAAAGTATCCAAAGTATCCAAGGAATTGAATTACAAAATAAATCAAACAACAAAATTCCAGATATCGAAACTGGATGCAATGGAATGTATAGTGATCAAGTTTGTTGTGCGCCTCAAATGATTCACTAATGAAAATATAAATGGAAAATATAAATATCATATAGGATTTTTATTTTTTATAAAAATCTCCCGAGGTGTATAAAATAAAAAAGATTTTGGGGAGAATTTTCGAGTGTTATGCAACTTTTTGTTTAACATGTGAAAGGTGTATTTGAGTTGGTATTTGGCACATACGCAATATCATTTGTGGTTACAACAAGATTTGTTATATAATCCGTGTAATCCGATGAATCCATATATTTTTTCTTCTGAGGTTCTGGCACAAAATCATTGGGGCAAGATAAAGTGGTTTGTTTTGCAGGATCACATGAAACAACCGGGTTCTTTGTAGTAATTGCACAGGGTGTATCCAAAAAGGCATTCAGTGTTTCTTTATGAACCCTTTCCACATATTGAGCCTGAGAGTTGATATTAAGATTTGTATCCGGCTTCACTGTTGCAAAGGGATATGGTCGTCGAATCCATCTATACTTTGTTGCGATCATTCCCTTATTGGATAAAACAGAGGATTTCACTACATTTGAATCTTCAGTTAAACATACCACAGATTGAATGAGTGGAAATACCGGATAAGTTCCACAACACCCGCCATGTCCCTTGATTGCATTTCCGCGCATAACATTCGGATGATTACTTCGGGAGAGTGATGTTTGACCGACGAAACCCTGCAATCTACGAGTTCCATTTATTGAAAATCCATTTGTACCTACACTCATATTATTATACTGGACTGCCGTTTTTCTTTTTAAGGCGACAATAGACATTGTATATTTTTTAAGAAGATATATAATGTTGCTATCTTTTTCTTTTCATTTTTCCTTTTCTTTTTGTTTGTTTTACTTGGCCTTCTTTTTATAAGTTTTTTTCATAAGTCTTGCTCGCGGAACAAAATCTTTATTAAATTCGATCGCTCGCAACAATTTGATTTGTTTCTCAGCATTTTTGAGACTGGAACATTTGGAGAAAACCTTTTTCGTATTTTTATTAAAAACCTTATAGCAATTCTTTCCTTTCACTTTGCGAGTTGAATATGGCATGGTGTTATATTATATACTATAGAAAGAATGGGTCTCCTAAACGTCTATTATATGCGAATAAAGAGTACATAAAAAATATTTGAAGAATATAATACATATATACGGGAGAATGGATGCATTGGATTTAGATGTGAATAATTACAGTATTCGTGATATTGAACAATTTTTCAAATATGCACCCAACGCAAAATATACCGCATCGGAGATCGAACAGCGTGAAGCTGAAATACGCGAACAGTTATTAGGGAGTGGGCATGTGAATAAAAAGATGAAGCGCGATTTGATGGAATTTATGAAAGAGGCAAAGAACCGTTTAATTCAAGCAAAGTGTCCGCAGCCTAAACCTCCCAGCATAATTCCGAAAAATCATAGATTAGACGAACTTCAATATCCTGTCGCTCCTACAAGTGAGCCCGGAAGAGAGGGGAATTTAATTGTTCGCCCGGATACACAGTTTGTATATACGCAAGAATGTGATTATTTCCCGGGTGTAATAAATCCATTAAAGACGCGCATTATTACACGCTATTTAAATGTAGATACGCGATTTCGAAAGCCATCGCCCCAGAGCAGTACTGATTTCATATTTCAACTGCCTATGAAACTAACCAAGGTTGTATCTATGCAATTGGCGACATTTCAGATGCCGTATTCTTTTTATGGATATTCTTCGGTTATCGGGAATAATTATATGAATTTGTCGATTATATATTTGAATGAGGGGTACGATGATTCTGAGCCTATACAAATATACAAAACAATCATTATTCCGGATGGCAATTATTCGATTTATGACCTCATCGATACAATCAATGGAATACTATCTCCCAAGAATGAAGATGGTTCCCTTGTAAATCCGAGTGATTATTTTTCGTATATAGAGTTTTCATTTGATATAAAGACCTTCAAAGTAACCGCAAACCGAAAGCCAATGCCGGATGGGATTGCCGGTCCCGTATTGGATTTTATCATAGACCAGCGAAAAAATATCAATGGAGATGACGTGTATTGCTCAGACATAAGTACGAAACTTGGATGGAGTTTGGGATTTACTCAAGAGATGTATCGTGGCTCGATCTCATATACTGGCGAGATTGTTGCAGACATATACAATATCAAATACATATACTTTATTATTGATGATTTCAATAATTCATCCAACAATTTTTTTATCAACGCATTCGATGAATCTATAATGAGCCCAAATATTTTAGCGAGAATATCGTTTCAGAAAAATGATTTTCATTTATTAACGGAGCGAGATTTAAATATTATTACAGAACCGCGCAAGTACTTTGGACCAGTGGATATTACACGATTAAAAATAAAAATATTAGATGATCGTGGGAGAATATTAGATTTAAACGGTGCAGATTATTCATTTTGTTTAAGTTTTAAGGTCTTATATGATTTATAAAAAATACAATGTAAAGTATTTTTATTCAAACAAATATAATATATTTTCATTCTATAATACATTATACTTATATGTCATCCAGCAAATATACCAGTCAAAAAGGATTTATATCCTCGAACTGCAATATATTTGATGGCGTAGTCGGCCCGACAGGTGCTCGTGGCCCGACCGGCAAAGTAGGTCAGACAGGTCCTACTGGCATTACTGGCATTACAGGTCCAACAGGTAGTGGTGGCACCGGCTCGACAGGAGGTACCGGTGCGACAGGTTCATCGTTCATCAGTTTAAATGGAAGACCGTCCGATTTTGATATATGCGTTGATGCAAACACGTATTTGGATTCGAACACCGGAATTTTGTATAATTCGGTGGGTCCTTACATATCACCGTCTTCACGCAATCCCCCTGCATATAATGGTTTAACCTATTCATGCAGTAGTGAAGCTGAGTTATATACCAATTACGCAAATGCGGTTTCAGGAGATACTCTCTTGATAACTGCAAATATTGCACTGGCAAGTACATTCACCATCAACAAATCGATTCGTTTAATGGCGACGTCGCCTTCCATAAAACTGTCTTCTTCTGCGGTAAATGTTATCGTGGTTGGAGGAAACAGTGTGTATATTCGTAATATTTCGATTGAATGTACAAGTACCAATTCATCGTCTTCTGCAGTATTCTTTACATCAACGACTGCAGATAACAACTATATAGATGGATGTAATTTATCCTCAAATAAATCATGTATTGTTGTCGAAAATCCTCAAATACAGATTAGTTATTGTAATTTCAGTTTTACCGGCATTATTAACAGCCACGCGTTTATTTGTATAAATCGTGCAACAAAAACAACGTTCATTATTAACAATACGTTTAGTGGAAACAATGGACTGTCTTATAGTACTTCGCAGTGTATTTATTTATTTAATGGATCTTCTGCGTATCAAAATGGTACATTGGTTGTTAGCGATAACAATAATATTGGTAAAAATGTGGTACAGTGTTTGTTTATGAGTGAAGCTCCCTTTACAGGAACAAACTTTACATTTGTATTCAAGAACAACAATTTTACCACATCCAATGGATTCATTGTGTTTTCGATTCAAGAGTACTTGGAGGGTATTGATTCAATCATGATTACAAACAATACACAATCCCACTATATTTCTGGAAATGGCGGCAAAGGTATTATTTGGATTGATTGGATCGATGGTATATCTGTATTAAGTAAGCCTGCGCTTTATGCATACGGTAATAGTGCATCCACATTGGCACCTGGATATGTAGATTGGACAGAGGCCCAAGATCGAGGCGTTGTCTATGAATTGGGAAAATTCTATCCGACAGAAGAATTATGTTATTCTCCAGGTCCAATTGGGTTAATTAAAGGTACAAGCGGATATACGGGTACAACCGGTTATACGGGTTATACCGGCGCTGCCGGAATACAAGGTGCAACCGGTGTAACAGGTCCAACCGGTATTCCTGGTACTATGGGTACAACCGGTGCAACAGGTCAAAGAGGTCCAACTGGAATGGGTACAACAGGTCCAACAGGTAATGCAAAATCGTTTGTTAGCATTATAGGTACTCCATATGAGAATAATATATGCGCAGACGATAATACGTATTTGGATATATCCTCTGGATTTGTCTATACATCAACAGGTCCATTTGTGAATCCAATTCCCAGAAATTTTCCCATTTATGCTGGAACCACATATAATTGTGCAAGTCAAGCCGATTTGAGTAATAATTTGGCATTATGTGCAAGTGGAGATACTTTGAGAATAACGTCAAATATTACATTAACAGCTCCATTTACCATAAATAAAAGTATTCGTTTAACCGCGACATCCACATCTATCAAACTAACAACTAGTGGTATAACAACCCTTATTGTTTCATCGGATGATGTTATGCTTACTGGATTAACGATTGAAAATACAAGTACAAGTTCGTCTGCATGTGCAATTATATTCAATAGCACAACCGCAAGTAGAAACTATGTGAATTCATGTACTATTATTACAAATGAGTATGGTATTATAACGCAGAATACGCAAATTCAGATCAGTAATAGTGAATTCTCATTTTTCTCGCCTCCAGTAGATAGTCATCAGTTTATTGTATTGTACCGAAATACAGGCGAAACCTTTATTGTGAATAATACATTCAGTGGCAATAATGGTCTATTATCCAGTTCAAGTCGATGCATATACATGTCGTATGATAATGGATCATCTGCATTCCAAGATGGTAAATTGATGGTATATAGTAATAATAATATTGGTAAAAATGTGGTGGAAAACATGTTTTATTCAGAGGTAGCTTTTGCGGGGACAAATTTCAACTTTTATTTTGTGGATAATACTTTCACCACATCCAATGGGTTTATTGTTTTCTATGAACAAAACTCATTGTTAGGAATCGAATCGATTACTGTGTATGGAAATACCGAATACAATTACACAGGCGGAAGTGGTGGAAAAGGTACTGTTTTGTTGGATTGGATTGATACAACAGGTATATTGAATGCGACGCGCATGCATTTTGCCATGAATACCGCTGCATCTTTAACCTCTGGATATACCGATTGGTCAGTAAAACAAGATCGAGGTCTTGTTTATACCACAGGTCGATTTACACCGAAACCCTTAACGTGTTATGCTCCCGGTAAGATTGGATCACTGTTGGGTCCAACGGGTATTACAGGGCATACCGGTATGACGGGTACTACGGGTATGACAGGTATAACAGGTACAACCGGTACCACAGGTATGACGGGTTATACCGGCTACACGGGTAATACGGGTATGACAGGTATGACAGGTATAACAGGTACAACAGGTACAACAGGTACCACAGGTACTACTGGTCATACTGGTATGACAGGCATAACCGGCACCACAGGTACAACAGGTACTACAGGTACTACGGGTCATACCGGCCCAACAGGCATAACCGGCACCACAGGTACCACAGGTACTACGGGTACTACGGGTCATACAGGTCCAACGGGTATGACAGGTATTACAGGTACGACAGGTACGACAGGTACGACAGGTACGACAGGTACTACGGGTATTACGGGTACCACGGGTACCACGGGTACCACGGGTACAACGGGTACAACGGGTACAACGGGTACAACTGGTATTACGGGTACAACGGGTACAACGGGTACTACAGGTACAACAGGCCATACCGGCATAACGGGTACAACGGGTATAACAGGTACAACGGGTACCACGGGTACAACCGGTACCACAGGTACAACGGGTATGACTGGTATTACTGGTACTACAGGTACCACGGGTACTACGGGTACTACCGGACACACAGGTATGACAGGTATGACGGGTACCACAGGTATGACAGGTTATACCGGTTATACTGGAAATACAGGTATGACAGGTACTACAGGTATGACAGGTATGACGGGTACCACAGGTATAACAGGTACAACGGGTACCACGGGTACTACAGGTACTACAGGTATGACAGGTATGACAGGTACCACCGGTATGACAGGTACCACAGGTACCACCGGTATGACAGGTACCACAGGTACAACAGGTATGACAGGTACCACAGGTACAACCGGCGCTACAGGTATGACGGGTACTACGGGTATGACCGGTACTACAGGTACTACAGGTACTACAGGCATGACTGGTACAACGGGTATGACAGGTACAACGGGTACAACAGGTATGACAGGTACAACGGGTACGACAGGTACAACCGGCGCTACAGGTATGACAGGTACCACCGGTACTACAGGTATTACAGGTACTACAGGTACCACAGGTACGACAGGTACCACAGGTACTACAGGTATGACGGGCACAACGGGTACCACAGGTATAACAGGTACCACAGGTACGACAGGTACTACCGGTATGACGGGTACAACGGGTACCACAGGTACTACCGGTACCACAGGTATGACAGGCATGACTGGTATGACGGGTATGACTGGTACTACAGGTACAACAGGTACAACCGGTACAACAGGTGCAACCGGTATGACAGGTACTACAGGTACAACAGGTACCACGGGTACCACGGGTACCACGGGTTATACAGGTATGACGGGTATAACGGGTACCACTGGTATGACAGGTACTACCGGTACAACAGGTACAACAGGTGCAACCGGTATTACCGGTACCACAGGTATCACAGGTACTACGGGTACCACCGGTACAACCGGAGCAACGGGTACTACAGGTACAACAGGTACGACAGGTATGACGGGTACAACGGGCACCACGGGTACAACAGGTACTACGGGTACCACCGGTACAACCGGCGCAACGGGTACCACGGGTACGACCGGTACTACAGGTGCAACCGGTATTACCGGTACCACAGGTATCACAGGTACTACGGGTACCACCGGTACAACCGGCGCAACGGGTACTACAGGTATGACAGGTACTACAGGTATTACAGGTACCACGGGTACTACGGGTCATACAGGTATGACGGGTGCCACAGGTATTACAGGTACAACAGGTACAACCGGTACAACTGGTACTACAGGCATGACAGGTGCGACAGGTATTACAGGTACTACAGGTACAACCGGTACTACAGGTACCACAGGCGCAACCGGTATGACGGGTATTACGGGTATGACAGGTACTACAGGTACGACGGGTACCACGGGTACTACTGGCCAAACCGGTGCAACAGGTATAACGGGTACCACGGGTACAACGGGTACCACGGGTACCACAGGCGCAACCGGCATGACAGGTACCACAGGTACTACAGGTATGACGGGTACAACGGGTACTACCGGCATGACGGGTGCAACCGGAACAACGGGTATTACAGGTACCACCGGTACAACGGGTACTACCGGCATGACGGGTGCAACCGGTATGACGGGTATTACGGGTACCACAGGTACAACGGGTACAACGGGTACCACAGGTGCTACAGGTATTACTGGAACAACAGGTATTACGGGTACCACCGGTACAACCGGTACTACAGGTGCAACCGGTATGACAGGTATGACGGGTATTACGGGTACTACAGGTACAACGGGTACAACCGGTACAACGGGTACAACCGGTATTACGGGTACAACAGGTACAACGGGTACCACAGGTACAACAGGTCCAACGGGTACCACGGGTACTACAGGCACTACTGGTATTACAGGCACAACAGGTACCACCGGTACGACAGGTACAACAGGTAGTACGGGTATGACAGGTATTACGGGTACCACTGGTACTACAGGTACAACTGGATGTACTGGCGCTGCTGGTATAACTGGTAAGACAGGTACGACAGGTACTACAGGTATGACGGGTACTACAGGTACAACGGGTACCACAGGTACAACCGGTACAACAGGTATTACGGGTACCACAGGTACTACAGGAACAACCGGTACGACAGGTACAACAGGTATTACGGGTACCACAGGTACAACGGGTACCACCGGTACCACCGGTACCACCGGTACAACAGGTACAACCGGTATTACTGGTACTACAGGTACTACAGGTACCACAGGTACTACAGGTACTACAGGTATAACGGGTACAACTGGTATAACCGGTACTACAGGTACAACGGGTACAACAGGTACTACAGGTACAACGGGTACCACAGGTACAACGGGTACCACAGGTACAACGGGTACCACAGGTACCACGGGTACAACCGGCATGACAGGTACAACCGGTATTACAGGTACCACGGGTACAACCGGTACAACGGGCCATACAGGTACTACGGGTACAACCGGTATAACAGGTACAACAGGTACCACAGGTACAACAGGCACTACGGGTACAACAGGTATTACTGGTACAACGGGTACTACAGGTACAACAGGTACCACAGGTACTACGGGTCATACAGGTATAACAGGTACAACAGGTACAACAGGTACAACAGGTACAACCGGTACAACCGGCCATACAGGTATTACAGGTACTACGGGCATAACAGGTACCACAGGTACAACGGGTACTACAGGTACCACCGGTACAACTGGTCATACTGGTATGACCGGCATGACCGGTTATACTGGCTATACAGGCAATACTGGTATGACGGGTATTACAGGTACCACAGGTACAACGGGTACAACAGGTACAACAGGTACAACAGGTACAACAGGTACAACAGGTACCACCGGTACAACAGGTACAACAGGTACCACCGGTACAACGGGTCATACAGGTATTACGGGTATTACGGGTACAACGGGTACCACAGGTACGACGGGTACTACAGGTATGACAGGTACTACGGGTATTACAGGTACCACAGGTACTACTGGTACCACAGGTACAACAGGTACAACAGGTACAACTGGTATAACGGGTACAACCGGTACAACGGGTACAACAGGTACTACAGGTACCACCGGCACAACGGGTACTACAGGTACTACTGGTATGACAGGTTATACGGGTTATACTGGTAATACAGGTATGACAGGTACTACGGGTATTACAGGTACTACTGGTACTACGGGTACTACGGGTACTACTGGTACTACAGGTATTACAGGTACCACAGGTACAACAGGTATGACTGGTTATACAGGTTATACCGGCAATACCGGTATGACAGGTACTACGGGTATTACAGGTACGACCGGAACCACAGGTACCACAGGTATGACGGGTACCACAGGTATAACGGGTACTACAGGTATGACGGGTACAACAGGTACTACTGGTATCACAGGTACTACTGGTATCACAGGTACCACAGGTATGACAGGTACCACAGGTACAACCGGTACAACAGGACATACAGGTATTACAGGTACCACGGGTACAACAGGTATGACGGGTTATACAGGTTATACCGGCAATACCGGTATGACGGGTACCACAGGTATGACAGGTACAACCGGTACGACGGGTACAACCGGTACAACGGGTACTACAGGTATAACGGGTACAACAGGTACTACAGGTACGACGGGTACAACGGGTACAACGGGTACAACGGGTACAACAGGTATTACAGGTACAACAGGTACAACGGGTACAACGGGTACAACGGGTACGACGGGTCATACTGGTATAACGGGTACTACAGGTACTACAGGTACAACGGGTACAACAGGTACTACAGGCCATACTGGTATAACTGGCACAACGGGTATCACAGGTACCACAGGTACCACAGGTATGACAGGTACTACCGGTATAACGGGTACAACAGGTACAACGGGTACAACAGGTACCACAGGTACTACCGGTATGACAGGTACTACGGGTATAACCGGTACTACGGGTATGACAGGCTATACAGGTTATACCGGTAATACAGGTATGACAGGTACTACGGGTATTACAGGTACTACAGGAACAACGGGTACTACAGGTACTACAGGCCATACCGGTATAACGGGCACAACAGGTATCACAGGTACCACAGGTACAACAGGTATGACAGGTACTACCGGTATAACGGGTACAACGGGTACAACGGGTATGACAGGTACTACGGGTATGACAGGTACAACGGGTATGACAGGTACTACGGGTATGACTGGTTATACTGGTTATACTGGCAATACTGGTATGACTGGTACAACAGGTATAACAGGTACTACAGGTACAACGGGTACAACCGGTACTACAGGTACTACAGGCCATACGGGTATTACAGGCACAACGGGTACTACGGGTACCACCGGTACAACCGGTACGACAGGTACTACAGGCATAACAGGTACAACAGGTACAACAGGTACAACAGGTACAACAGGTACAACTGGTCATACAGGTACAACGGGTACAACAGGTATAACAGGTCCAACGGGTACAACAGGTATGACAGGTACAACGGGTACCACCGGCACAACGGGTACCACAGGTACAACAGGTACCACGGGTACAACAGGAACAACCGGCCATACTGGTATTACAGGTACAACAGGTACCACGGGTACAACAGGTACCACGGGTACAACAGGTACCACGGGTATAACCGGTACAACGGGTACAACAGGTACAACAGGTACGACGGGCACAACGGGTACTACAGGTATAACCGGTACAACAGGTATGACTGGTACCACTGGTACAACGGGTACAACCGGTACTACAGGTATAACGGGTACCACAGGTACAACAGGTACCACCGGCACAACGGGTACTACGGGTATGACTGGCCATACCGGTATAACCGGCACAACCGGTATTACGGGTACAACCGGTACCACAGGTACAACAGGTATAACGGGTACCACAGGTACAACAGGTACCACCGGCACAACGGGTACAACGGGTACTACGGGTATAACCGGTACTACAGGTATGACAGGTACAACGGGTACAACGGGTACAACCGGTATGACAGGTACAACCGGTATGACAGGTACAACCGGTACCACAGGTACAACGGGTACAACGGGTACAACGGGTATGACGGGTATGACAGGTATGACTGGTACCACGGGTACCACGGGTACTACAGGTACTACAGGTATGACGGGTATGACAGGTATTACAGGTACAACGGGTACTACGGGTATGACGGGTATAACGGGTCATACGGGTATGACGGGTATAACGGGTACAACAGGTACAACGGGTACAACAGGTACAACGGGTTGTACAGGTCCCGTGGGTCCATTGATAACAGGTTTCATGACAAGTGAAGGTGTTCTGGGGCCAGGTGCAACAGGACAATTTGGTGTTGAATCTGACAATATTTATTATATCAGTGCGGGCGCATATATAACGATCAATGATTTACCCTATGAAACTGCCTACTTCCAAGTGTTAGATAAGATACAAACAAGTTCAACCACTGCACTATTGGTTTTATTGAATGTATCTTACTATACTACGTCGGAATGGGATTATGGATATCCATTTGCATTGGTTGGTCCTATGGGTAGAGCAGGTCTAACTGGACCAACTGGATACACTGGCAAAACCGGTATGACGGGTATGACAGGTATGACAGGTACAACGGGTACTACAGGTACTACTGGTATGACGGGTATGACGGGTATGACGGGTATTACGGGTACAACGGGTACAACCGGTACAACGGGTCATACAGGTATGACTGGTATTACGGGTATCACAGGTACAACGGGTACAACCGGTACAACGGGTACTACAGGTATGACTGGTATGACTGGTATCACGGGTACAACGGGTACAACGGGTACAACGGGTACAACGGGTCATACAGGTATTACAGGTACTACAGGTATTACAGGCACAACCGGAACCACCGGTACTACAGGTACAACCGGTCATACAGGTATTACGGGTACTACGGGTACCACGGGTACAACGGGTACAACAGGTACCACGGGTCATACAGGTATTACAGGTACTACGGGTATTACAGGTACAACGGGTACTACAGGTACAACGGGTACCACAGGTACGACCGGTATTACGGGTACCACGGGTACCACGGGTACCACCGGTACCACCGGTATGACAGGTACTACAGGCATAACAGGTACGACGGGTACAACAGGTACGACGGGTACAACAGGTACAACAGGTACAACAGGTATTACGGGTACTACAGGTACGACGGGTACCACAGGTACTACAGGTACCACGGGTCATACAGGTATTACAGGTACAACAGGTATTACAGGTACAACGGGTACAACGGGTACAACGGGTACCACTGGCCATACTGGTATTACAGGTACCACAGGTACTACAGGTACAACAGGTACAACAGGTACGACAGGTACTACGGGCATAACGGGTACCACAGGTATGACAGGTTATACTGGTTATACAGGTAATACAGGTATGACGGGTACTACAGGTATAACAGGTACAACGGGTACTACCGGTACAACCGGTACAACAGGTACAACAGGTATGACGGGTATAACGGGTACCACCGGTACAACGGGTACAACGGGTACCACCGGTACAACAGGTACAACAGGTATAACGGGTACCACCGGTACAACAGGTACAACAGGTATGACTGGTACAACAGGTACTACGGGTACTACAGGTATTACGGGTACAACGGGTACAACAGGTACTACGGGCACCACAGGTACAACCGGTATTACAGGTACAACAGGTACGACGGGTACGACGGGTACGACGGGTACCACCGGCGCAACCGGTATGACAGGTATTACGGGTACAACCGGTACAACAGGTACCACAGGTACAACAGGTGCTACCGGCATTACAGGTACAACCGGTATTACGGGTACAACAGGTACTACCGGTACCACGGGTACAACAGGTACTACGGGCACAACCGGTACAACAGGTACAACCGGTACAACAGGTACAACGGGTACCACGGGTGCAACCGGTATAACGGGTACCACGGGTATAACGGGTACAACGGGTACAACGGGTACCACAGGTACAACAGGTATGACAGGTATGACAGGTACCACGGGTATGACAGGTTATACCGGTTATACAGGTAATACTGGTATGACGGGCACAACAGGTATTACCGGTACAACAGGTACAACGGGTACCACCGGTACAACCGGTACTACAGGTATTACGGGTACTACGGGTATGACCGGTACAACGGGTACAACGGGTACAACCGGTACTACAGGTATGACAGGTACAACGGGTACCACAGGTATGACGGGTTATACCGGTTATACTGGAAATACAGGTATGACAGGTACAACGGGTACCACAGGTACAACCGGTATGACAGGTACAACGGGTACCACGGGTACCACGGGTACCACCGGTATGACGGGTACAACAGGTACTACCGGTACCACAGGTACCACAGGTACAACGGGTACTACAGGTATGACAGGTACAACGGGTATGACAGGTTATACTGGCTATACGGGTAATACTGGTATGACTGGTACCACAGGTATGACCGGTACAACGGGTACTACAGGTACCACGGGTACCACCGGTACCACAGGTACAACGGGTACTACAGGTACCACCGGTACTACAGGTACAACAGGTATGACTGGTACCACAGGTATGACAGGTACAACCGGTACAACAGGTACAACAGGTACTACGGGTACCACAGGCGCTACTGGCCATACAGGTATGACAGGTACCACCGGTACTACGGGTACAACCGGTACAACAGGAACCACAGGTACTACTGGTATGACAGGTATTACAGGTACTACAGGTACTACAGGTACTACGGGTACTACGGGCGCAACCGGCATGACGGGTACAACAGGTACTACTGGTATGACCGGTACCACGGGTACTACAGGTGCAACGGGTATGACTGGTATTACAGGTACAACGGGTACAACAGGTACTACGGGTACAACGGGTCATACTGGTATGACTGGTATGACAGGTATTACAGGTACCACAGGTACCACGGGTACCACAGGTACCACGGGTACCACAGGTACCACGGGTACTACAGGTACTACTGGTATGACCGGCTATACTGGTTATACAGGTACAACGGGTACCACAGGTACTACAGGCATGACCGGCACCACTGGTACTACAGGTTATACTGGTGCTACAGGTATGACAGGAACAACAGGTACTACAGGTACAACCGGTACTACGGGTACCACAGGTACGACGGGTACCACGGGTATGACGGGTATTACGGGTACCACAGGTACTACAGGTACCACAGGTACCACAGGTATGACGGGTACCACAGGTATGACTGGTACCACAGGCATGACCGGCACCACCGGTACTACAGGTACTACAGGTATGACAGGTACAACAGGTACAACGGGTACAACAGGTACCACAGGTACAACCGGTGCAACAGGTACAACAGGTATGACTGGTATTACGGGTACCACCGGTACAACGGGTACTACCGGTATGACCGGTACAACGGGTATGACAGGTATGACTGGTACAACGGGTACAACGGGTACCACAGGAACAACAGGTACAACCGGTACTACAGGTATGACAGGTATTACAGGTACCACAGGTACCACCGGCACCACAGGTACCACCGGCCATACTGGTATGACCGGTATTACGGGTACCACGGGTACAACCGGTACAACAGGTACAACTGGCCATACAGGTATAACCGGTATTACAGGTACCACGGGTACAACGGGTACCACCGGTACAACAGGTACGACTGGTCATACAGGTACTACGGGTATGACCGGTATGACGGGTATGACGGGTATGACAGGTACAACGGGTACCACAGGTACCACAGGTACAACAGGTACTACGGGTACTACAGGTACCACTGGTATGACCGGTACAACCGGTACTACAGGTATGACTGGTATGACTGGTATGACGGGTACGACAGGTACAACCGGTACTACGGGTATGACAGGTATGACTGGTACGACAGGTATTACGGGCACAACAGGTACAACAGGTACAACAGGTACAACAGGTACAACGGGTACAACAGGTATGACAGGTATAACGGGTACTACGGGTACAACGGGTACTACAGGTACAACCGGTATGACAGGTATGACGGGTACAACCGGTATGACAGGTACCACGGGTACCACGGGTCATACAGGTATGACAGGTGCAACCGGTCCAGTAGGTCCCTTGGTATCAGGTAGAATGAGTCAATCTGAATTAACCGGATTAGATCCTCTCGAGATATCAGAATATATAGTTAATGTTCCCCTAGGAGTATTCCCAGTTATATCCGCTGGCAATTACATTACTATTAATACACTTCAAGATACAAATGCATATTTTTTGGTAACAAACGTTCGTTCATCGGGTGGAGTTAATTATCTTAGCATTCAAAATATTGGATATCAAAGTGCAAGATGGGGACCAGATGCACCGTTTGCACTTGTTGGTCCTCTCGGTCCAACAGGATATACTGGTCCCACTGGTATGACCGGTATGACGGGTATGACCGGTATGACGGGTATGACCGGTATTACTGGTACAACAGGTACAACGGGTACAACAGGTACTACGGGTATGACTGGTACAACGGGTACAACAGGTACCACCGGTACAACAGGTACTACGGGTACAACAGGTATGACAGGTATGACAGGTATGACAGGTACTACGGGCATGACAGGTACCACAGGTACTACAGGTACCACAGGTACAACGGGTACTACGGGTATGACAGGTAAAACAGGTACGACGGGTACCACGGGTACAACGGGTACTACAGGTATGACGGGTACTACAGGTATAACCGGTACCACAGGTACCACAGGTACAACCGGTACTACCGGTACTACGGGTACTACAGGTATAACGGGTACGACGGGTACCACAGGTACTACAGGTACCACAGGTACCACGGGTCATACGGGTATGACAGGTAAAACAGGTACCACGGGTACCACGGGTACCACGGGTACTACAGGTACTACAGGTATGACCGGTATTACGGGTACAACAGGTACAACGGGTACAACGGGTACCACGGGTACTACAGGTACTACGGGTATGACTGGTATTACGGGTACCACAGGTACCACCGGTACGACAGGTACTACGGGTACTACGGGTATGACAGGTAAAACAGGTACCACGGGTACAACGGGTACCACGGGCACAACGGGTACTACAGGTATGACCGGTATTACAGGTACAACAGGTACCACAGGTACAACCGGTACCACGGGTACAACAGGTACTACGGGTATGACCGGTATTACGGGTACAACAGGTACAACAGGTACCACAGGTACAACAGGTACTACAGGCCATACCGGTATTACGGGTACCACAGGCACAACAGGTACGACAGGCCATACGGGTATGACTGGTATCACGGGTACCACGGGTACAACAGGTACAACGGGTACCACGGGTACAACGGGTACAACGGGTACAACCGGTATAACGGGTACTACGGGTACAACGGGTACAACAGGTACAACAGGCCATACAGGTATGACAGGTATTACTGGTACCACAGGTACAACAGGTACCACGGGTACTACAGGTACCACTGGCCATACTGGTATGACAGGTATTACGGGTACCACGGGTACCACGGGTACCACGGGTACCACGGGTACAACAGGTATGACAGGTATTACGGGTACTACAGGAACCACGGGTACCACGGGTACCACAGGTACTACAGGTATGACAGGTATTACAGGTACAACAGGTACCACAGGTACAACGGGTACTACAGGCCATACTGGTATGACGGGTATCACGGGTACAACAGGTATTACGGGTACCACAGGTACCACTGGCCATACTGGTATGACTGGTATAACCGGTACTACAGGTACAACGGGTACAACAGGTACCACGGGTACAACGGGTACCACAGGTATTACGGGTACAACGGGTACTACAGGTACTACGGGTACAACCGGTACAACAGGTACAACGGGCCATACCGGTATGACTGGTATTACAGGTACAACAGGTACTACAGGTACAACAGGTACAACGGGCCATACTGGTATGACTGGTATTACGGGTACTACAGGTACTACAGGTACCACGGGTCATACAGGTATGACAGGTATTACGGGTACTACAGGTACAACAGGTACTACAGGTATCACGGGTACAACGGGTACCACAGGTACGACCGGTATTACGGGTACCACAGGTACCACGGGTACCACAGGTACCACCGGTATGACCGGTACAACGGGTACTACGGGTACTACGGGTACTACGGGTACTACGGGTACAACTGGTATGACTGGTATTACGGGTACAACGGGTACTACGGGTACTACCGGCCATACTGGTATGACGGGTATGACGGGTATGACAGGTACCACAGGTACTACTGGTACAACAGGTACAACGGGTCATACAGGTATGACGGGTATAACGGGTACAACAGGTACAACAGGTACCACAGGTACAACGGGTACCACCGGTCATACAGGTATGACAGGTCCAGTAGGTCCATTGATTACTGGTTTCATGTTAAGTGAGGGATCACTTCCTCCAGGAGGAACTGGTTATTTCCCAGTCGAATCAGATCATATGGAATATATAAATGCAAATGGATATATTACAATTAATGATTTGCCAAATGAAACTGCCTATTTCCAGATTTTGGATAAACAATTAACAAGTGATACGACTGCAGATCTATTATTGTACAACTTATCTCAATACACTGCATCTATATGGCAATTTTATAGACCATTTGCATTAGTAGGACCTATAGGTAGGCAAGGTTTAACCGGTCATACTGGATATACTGGCAATACGGGTATGACAGGTAGAACGGGTACAACGGGTACTACAGGTACAACGGGTACAACGGGTACTACAGGTACTACAGGTATGACTGGTATGACTGGTATGACAGGTACTACAGGTACAACAGGCCATACGGGTATGACGGGTATGACGGGTATAACGGGTATGACAGGTACGACAGGTACAACCGGTATGACAGGTACAACCGGTATGACAGGTATAACAGGTACAACGGGTACTACAGGTACCACCGGTACAACGGGTCATACAGGTATGACAGGTATAACGGGTACAACAGGTACTACCGGTACCACAGGTACTACGGGTACCACCGGTCATACAGGTATGACAGGTATAACAGGTACTACAGGTACTACCGGTACCACAGGTACCACGGGTCATACAGGTATAACAGGTACCACAGGTACTACCGGTACAACGGGTACAACGGGTACCACCGGTACAACCGGTATGACAGGTATAACAGGTACAACCGGTACTACCGGTACTACCGGTACCACAGGTATCACTGGTCATACAGGTATGACGGGTATAACGGGTACAACAGGTACTACGGGTACCACAGGTACAACCGGTATTACAGGTACAACCGGTACCACAGGTACTACCGGTACAACGGGTACCACGGGTACAACCGGTCATACAGGTATGACAGGTATAACAGGTACCACAGGTACTACCGGTACAACGGGTACAACGGGTACCACAGGTATGACAGGTATTACGGGTACAACGGGTACAACGGGTACAACAGGTACCACGGGTACTACAGGTATGACCGGTACAACGGGTACCACAGGTATGACGGGTTATACCGGTTATACTGGAAACACAGGTATGACAGGTACCACAGGTATTACAGGTACAACAGGTACAACGGGTACTACAGGTACCACAGGTACAACAGGCATGACGGGTATAACAGGTACAACGGGTACAACAGGTACTACAGGTACAACGGGTACAACCGGCCATACCGGTATGACGGGTATAACAGGTACTACGGGTACAACCGGTACAACAGGAACCACAGGTACAACAGGTACTACAGGTATTACGGGTACTACAGGTACTACAGGTACTACAGGTACTACAGGTACTACAGGTACCACGGGTATGACTGGTACCACGGGTATGACTGGTACCACGGGTACAACTGGTACTACAGGTACAACCGGTATTACGGGTACAACAGGTATGACGGGTACTACGGGTTATACAGGTAATACAGGTATGACGGGTACAACCGGTATTACGGGTACAACAGGTACCACGGGTACTACCGGTACTACAGGCACTACTGGCCATACAGGTATGACAGGTATGACTGGTTATACGGGTTATACAGGTAATACAGGTATGACGGGTACAACCGGTATTACGGGTACAACAGGTATGACGGGTACTACGGGTACCACAGGCGCTACTGGCCATACAGGTATGACAGGTATGACTGGTACAACGGGTACAACGGGTACAACGGGTGCGACCGGCATGACTGGCACTACAGGTATCACAGGTACCACCGGTACAACTGGTACTACAGGTACTACAGGCGCGACAGGTATGACAGGTATGACAGGTACCACGGGTATGACAGGTACCACGGGTACAACAGGTACCACGGGTATAACCGGTACAACCGGTATGACAGGTACGACGGGTACAACAGGTACAACAGGTACAACGGGTATGACAGGTGCGACTGGTATTACTGGTACCACCGGTACTACAGGTACAACCGGTACAACCGGTGCGACAGGTATGACAGGCATTACCGGTACAACGGGTACTACAGGTACAACGGGTACAACGGGTGCAACGGGTATGACAGGTATGACTGGTATAACCGGTACAACAGGTACAACCGGTATGACCGGTGCAACGGGTATCACAGGTACTACAGGTACAACAGGTACAACGGGTATGACTGGATACACTGGTTATACAGGTGCGACGGGCATGACTGGTATTACGGGTACAACGGGTACAACCGGTACCACAGGTACAACAGGTACCACAGGTGCGACAGGTATGACCGGTATTACAGGTACCACCGGTACAACAGGTACCACCGGCGCGACGGGTATTACAGGTACTACTGGTATGACAGGTACAACCGGTATGACCGGTACAACAGGTATGACGGGTATGACGGGTCATACAGGTATGACAGGTACCACGGGTATGACTGGTTATACTGGATACACAGGTGCGACCGGTATGACGGGTACCACGGGTATGACGGGTACAACGGGTATGACGGGTACCACGGGTATGACAGGCACAACCGGTACAACGGGTATGACGGGTACAACGGGTATGACTGGATATACTGGTTATACAGGTGCCACGGGTATGACAGGTACAACGGGTATGACAGGTACCACAGGTATGACTGGATATACTGGTTATACAGGTATCACAGGTATGACTGGTACAACGGGTACAACCGGTATGACAGGTACAACAGGCGCGACGGGTACAACGGGTATAACGGGTACCACGGGTACAACAGGTACTACGGGTACAACAGGTACAACGGGTACAACGGGTACAACAGGTACCACGGGTATGACCGGTACTACAGGTACTACAGGTACCACGGGTATAACAGGTACTACGGGTACAACAGGTACCACAGGTATGACAGGTTATACTGGATACACGGGTGCTACAGGTACCACAGGTCCAACGGGTACAACGGGTACCACAGGTACAACAGGTACCACAGGTATAACGGGTACAACTGGTACGACGGGTACAACCGGTACTACAGGTATGACCGGATACACGGGTTATACAGGTGCTACGGGTACAACGGGCATAACAGGTACCACGGGTACAACGGGTACTACCGGATACACCGGAGCAACGGGTATAACGGGTACAACGGGTATAACCGGTACCACAGGTATGACAGGTGCCACAGGTATGACAGGTACTACAGGTATTACGGGTGCAACCGGTACAACAGGTGCAACCGGTACAACAGGTGCAACCGGTACAACAGGTGCAACTGGTATGACAGGTGCAACCGGTATGACAGGTGCAACGGGTATAACAGGTACTACAGGTGCTACAGGTACTACAGGTACTACAGGTACTACAGGTATAACAGGTACCACGGGTACCACGGGTACGACAGGTGCAACAGGTATGACTGGTATTACGGGTACGACAGGTACAACTGGCTATACTGGTTATACCGGAACAACCGGTGCTACAGGTATGACTGGTATGACTGGTATTACTGGAACTACCGGCACAACAGGTATGACAGGTGCAACAGGTATTACAGGTAGTACAGGTACCACTGGTACCACAGGTACTACAGGTACAACGGGTATTACAGGCACAACAGGTACTACAGGTACGACGGGTACCACGGGTAGTACGGGTATGACAGGTATTACCGGTACGACGGGTACAACAGGTATGACGGGTACAACAGGTACTACGGGTACTACAGGTGCAACCGGCATGACAGGTATTACTGGTATGACAGGTACAACAGGTACAACAGGTGCAACAGGTGCAACAGGTACCACGGGTATGACGGGTACTACTGGTATGACTGGTACCACGGGTATGACGGGTATGACAGGTGCTACAGGTATAACCGGTACAACAGGTATGACAGGTACTACGGGTACTACAGGTGCAACGGGTATGACAGGTATTACCGGTACAACAGGTATGACAGGTTATACAGGTTATACCGGTGCAACGGGTAATACTGGTCCAACCGGTATTACAGGTACTACAGGTATGACTGGTTATACAGGTTATACAGGTGCAACTGGTAATACTGGAATAACGGGTACTACAGGTACTACCGGTACTACTGGTTATACGGGATCTACTGGACCTACTGGCATGACTGGACCAACAGGTATGACGGGCGCTGATGGTGCGACAGGTATTACAGGTAAAACGGGTCATACAGGTGATACAGGTACCACGGGTGCAACTGGTATGACAGGTATGACAGGTACTACTGGTATGACAGGTATGACAGGTGCTACTGGTATGACCGGTGCAACGGGTATAACAGGTACAACCGGTACCACCGGTACAACAGGTACAACGGGTACTACTGGTATAACCGGTGCAACTGGCATGACAGGTATTACAGGTACAACGGGTACAACAGGTACAACGGGTGCAACGGGTATGACAGGTATAACGGGTACAACAGGTACCACGGGTACAACGGGTACTACAGGTACAACGGGTATGACAGGTGCGACTGGTATTACTGGTACCACCGGTACTACAGGTACTACCGGTGCGACGGGTATGACAGGTGCAACCGGTATTACGGGTATGACAGGTACCACGGGTACTACAGGTACAACGGGTGCAACGGGTATGACAGGCATGACGGGTATAACCGGTACTACAGGTACTACTGGTACTACAGGTGCTACAGGTATGACTGGTATGACAGGTATTACAGGTACAACGGGTACAACCGGTACTACGGGTACTACAGGCCATACAGGTATTACAGGTATGACAGGTACCACCGGTACAACCGGTACTACAGGTGCAACCGGTATGACGGGTATGACAGGTATTACGGGTACCACCGGTACAACAGGTATGACGGGTACAACAGGTACCACGGGTATGACTGGTATGACAGGTATTACAGGTACCACGGGTACTACAGGTACCACGGGTACCACCGGCCATACCGGTATGACGGGTATTACGGGTACCACGGGTACAACAGGTACCACAGGTACAACCGGCCATACTGGTATGACCGGTATTACAGGAACCACGGGTACAACAGGTACCACGGGTACTACGGGTCATACAGGTATGACAGGTATTACGGGTACCACGGGTACCACGGGTACAACAGGTACAACCGGTACTACGGGTCATACAGGTATGACAGGTATTACGGGTACCACGGGTACAACAGGTACAACCGGTACCACGGGTACTACAGGTATGACGGGTATAACAGGTACAACGGGTACTACAGGTACAACGGGTACCACAGGTATAACCGGACATACGGGTACAACGGGTATGACGGGTATCACAGGTACCACGGGTACCACTGGTCATACGGGTATGACGGGTATGACGGGTATTACAGGTACTACAGGTACAACAGGTACCACTGGCCATACAGGTATGACGGGTATGACTGGTACTACAGGTACAACGGGTACCACAGGTATAACAGGACATACGGGTACAACGGGTATGACGGGTATCACAGGTACCACGGGTACCACTGGTCATACGGGTATGACGGGTATGACGGGTATTACGGGTACTACAGGTACAACAGGTACCACTGGCCATACAGGTATGACGGGTATGACAGGCATGACGGGTATGACAGGTACTACAGGTACCACGGGTACTACAGGTACAACAGGTATGACAGGCATGACCGGTATGACTGGTATGACAGGTACCACAGGTACAACGGGTCATACAGGTATGACGGGTATTACGGGTACCACAGGTACAACAGGTACAACGGGTACAACAGGTACAACAGGTATGACGGGAATGACAGGTATGACTGGTATTACTGGACATACTGGTCATACTGGACATACCGGTCATACGGGACATACTGGTCATACTGGACATACTGGCCATACCGGACGCACGGGTCATACGGGTATGACAGGAATGACGGGCCCAGTAGGTCCATTGGTTTCAGGTACAATATTGACAGCCGAATCGGATGGATTAATACCTCTTGAAATTAGTACATATAATATTAGTGTATCGAGTCAAATATTTCCAATATTGTCTGCAGGAATGTATGTCGCCATGAATACTGTTGGTGATAGCTCATACTTTTTGATAACAGGGGTAAATGTGGGGCCACTAGGTTCAAGACAAATGAGTATCCAAAATATTGGTTATCAAACAGCTATATGGGGTACTAATACTACGTTTGTATTAACCGGACCATTAGGTCCAACTGGATACACCGGTCCTACTGGACACACCGGTCATACTGGACACACCGGTCATACTGGACACACGGGTACTACTGGACACACGGGCCATACTGGCCATACTGGACACACGGGCCATACTGGACACACGGGTACTACGGGCCATACTGGTCATACGGGCCATACTGGACACACGGGTCATACCGGACATACTGGCCATACAGGACACACGGGACATACCGGACATACCGGACACACGGGTCATACTGGTATGACAGGTACAACCGGTATTACGGGTCATACCGGACACACAGGTCATACCGGACATACCGGGCACACTGGTATGACAGGTACTACAGGCCATACCGGACACACCGGACATACCGGTCATACGGGACACACTGGACATACCGGTCATACGGGACACACTGGACATACCGGTCATACGGGACACACTGGACATACAGGTATGACAGGAACGACAGGACATACCGGTCATACGGGACATACTGGACACACTGGACATACGGGTATGACAGGAACGACAGGACATACCGGTCATACTGGACACACTGGCCATACTGGCCATACAGGTATGACGGGTATGACGGGTACAACTGGCCATACTGGTATGACGGGTATGACAGGTATTACAGGACATACAGGCCATACTGGACATACCGGACATACAGGTCATACTGGCCATACCGGACACACGGGTCATACGGGTATGACAGGAACGACGGGACATACAGGACATACTGGACATACTGGACATACTGGACATACTGGACATACGGGTATGACAGGAACGACGGGTCATACGGGCCATACTGGCCATACTGGTCATACAGGTATGACAGGAACAACCGGTACAACTGGACATACGGGTCATACTGGCCATACTGGTCATACAGGTATGACAGGTATGACAGGAACGACTGGCCATACCGGTCATACTGGCCATACAGGCATGACCGGCATGACGGGTACGACGGGTACAACTGGCCATACCGGTCATACTGGACATACAGGTATGACAGGTATGACAGGTACCACGGGTACAACGGGTACCACAGGTATAACTGGCCATACTGGTATGACAGGTATGACAGGTACCACGGGTACAACCGGTACAACTGGTCATACAGGTATGACGGGTATGACAGGTATGACGGGTATAACGGGTACAACCGGTACAACTGGTCATACGGGTATGACAGGTATGACAGGTATGACGGGTATAACGGGTACCACAGGTACAACCGGTACTACAGGTACAACTGGTCATACGGGTATGACAGGTATGACAGGTATCACGGGTACAACAGGTACAACGGGTACAACTGGACATACCGGTATGACAGGTATTACGGGTACAACCGGTACAACTGGTCATACGGGTATGACGGGTATGACAGGTATGACGGGTATAACGGGTACCACAGGTACAACCGGTACTACAGGTACAACTGGCCATACGGGTATGACAGGTATGACAGGTATCACGGGTACAACAGGTACAACGGGTACAACTGGACATACCGGTATGACAGGTATTACGGGTACAACAGGTATGACAGGTACCACAGGTACAACAGGAACAACTGGCCATACAGGTATGACAGGTATTACGGGTACAACAGGTACAACAGGTACCACAGGTACAACGGGTACCACCGGTCATACAGGTATGACGGGTATTACTGGTACAACGGGTACAACGGGTACAACGGGTACAACAGGTATGACAGGTGCGACAGGTATGACAGGTATTACGGGTACAACCGGTACAACCGGTACAACCGGTACGACTGGTCATACAGGTATGACGGGTATTACTGGTACAACGGGTACAACCGGTACCACCGGTCATACAGGTATGACAGGTATGACGGGTATAACGGGTACCACAGGTACAACCGGTACGACGGGTCATACTGGTCATACAGGCCATACAGGCCATACAGGCCATACAGGTCCTCCGGGTATTGATGGTGCGACGGGTATCACAGGTAAGACAGGTCCTACTGGAGAAACTGGTTGCACTGGTCCTCCGGGTATTGATGGTGCGACGGGTATAACCGGTAAGACAGGTCCTACTGGAGAAACTGGTTGCACGGGTCCTCCGGGTATTGATGGTGCGACGGGTATAACTGGTAAGACGGGTCCTACTGGTATTACAGGTTATACAGGTACTACCGGATACACAGGTCCGACGGGTGAAGGCGCTACTGGTAAGACTGGTTATACAGGTACAAGTGGCCCAACCGGCTACACTGGTGCAACTGGACATACAGGTATTACAGGTACTACTGGTATGACGGGTTATACCGGCTATACAGGTGCGACTGGACATACTGGTACAACAGGTATGACAGGTGCCACAGGTATGACAGGTGCCACAGGTATGACAGGTGCGACTGGACCTACCGGTATGACGGGTATGACAGGTGCCACAGGTATGACAGGTGCAACCGGCATGACCGGCATGACAGGTACTACTGGTATGACCGGTACTACGGGTACAACGGGTACAACAGGTATGACCGGTACCACGGGATCAACAGGTATGACGGGTACTACGGGTACTACAGGCATGACAGGTATGACAGGCATGACAGGCATGACAGGTATGACAGGCATGACAGGTATGACTGGTATGACAGGTATGACAGGCGCGACAGGTATGACAGGCATGACAGGTATGACGGGCATGACAGGTACCACAGGTACTACAGGTACGACAGGTACTACGGGCATGACAGGCATGACAGGTATGACAGGTATGACCGGTATGACTGGTATGACTGGTATGACAGGGTATACCGGCTATACAGGTGCAACTGGTCATACAGGCATGACGGGTATGACCGGTACTACAGGTACGACCGGTTATACCGGTGCGACTGGTCATACAGGTATGACCGGTATGACCGGTACCACAGGTACAACAGGTACCACAGGTATAACAGGACATACGGGTATGACGGGTATGACTGGTACAACGGGTATGACTGGATATACGGGTTATACCGGTCCTACGGGTACCACTGGTATGACGGGTACAACTGGCTGTACTGGACCTCAGGGTGATCCTGGATTATCAAGTTCCTATTACAACTATAAAGCATCTACAAATACCAATAGCCCACCGATTGATTCCAAAATCATTGTGTGGAATAATGTAGTCCAAGAATCATCAACATCTTTATATATTTCACACATTACAAAAGATGATATTGATGTCGATCTACTTTTGAAATTGGTAAAACCGGATGATACAATTATTATTCAAAGTCAATCAGATTCGGCTAGTTATCAACAGTGGAAGATTACCAGTGCGTCTTTTGATACTCCAACAACATATGTTGTATGGGGTGTTTCTCTTGAATCTAGCACATACAGTTTTTCGAATAACGAGATTGTTATCCTGATAACAAATCGTCTCGGTCAAATCGGTCCCACTGGATATACTGGTCCTACTGGTATGACTGGCATAACCGGTACTACAGGTACTACAGGCCATACTGGACCTACAGGTATGACGGGTATGACGGGTACAACAGGTATGACTGGTTATACCGGTTATACTGGCAATACCGGTATGACAGGTACAACAGGTATGACCGGTACAACGGGTACTACAGGTACTACTGGTATGACGGGTATGACGGGTATGACGGGTACAACAGGTACCACAGGTACCACTGGTACAACGGGTACAACGGGTATGACTGGTACAACGGGTATGACTGGTACAACGGGTACCACCGGCCACACAGGTATAACAGGTACTACAGGTACAACAGGTATGACCGGTATAACAGGTACAACGGGTACTACAGGTACTACGGGTATGACGGGTATGACGGGTATGACGGGTATGACGGGTACTACAGGCACTACGGGTACGACGGGTCATACCGGTATGACGGGTATGACGGGTATAACCGGCACAACGGGCCATACTGGCCATACTGGCCATACCGGACATACCGGACACACAGGTACTACGGGTACTACAGGACATACAGGTACTACAGGTATAACGGGTACTACAGGTACTACAGGTACTACAGGTACTACAGGTACTACGGGTCATACAGGACATACAGGTGTTACAGGTCCAGTGGGTCCATTGATTACTGGTTTCATGACTGACGCAGGTACGCTTGTTGCAGGTGCAACTGGATATTTCGATGTTCAATCTGACAATATCTATTACATCAGTGCAAATGCGTTTATTACCATCAATGATCTACCCACAGAAACTGCCTATTTCCAGGTACTTGACAAGATTATGACAGGAGAAACAACTGCCCAATTCATGTTGTACAACGTATCGTTTTACACAGATGCTTCTTGGAATGCAAATTCACCCTTTGCATTGGTAGGTCCAATCGGCAGACCCGGTCTAACAGGTCCAACCGGTTATACTGGACAAACGGGTATGACAGGTATGACGGGTATTACAGGTACTACAGGTACAACGGGTACTACAGGTATGACTGGTATGACTGGTATGACTGGTATGACGGGTACAACTGGCCATACAGGTACTACAGGTATGACAGGTACTACAGGTATGACAGGTACTACAGGTATGACAGGTACTACAGGTATGACCGGTATGACTGGTATGACCGGTATGACTGGTATGACGGGTACTACTGGTCATACAGGTATGACGGGTATGACAGGTATGACTGGTACAACCGGTATGACAGGTACCACTGGCCATACAGGTATGACGGGTACAACTGGCCATACCGGTATGACAGGTATGACGGGTATGACGGGTATGACAGGTATGACGGGTACAACGGGTACTACAGGCACAACTGGACATACAGGTATGACGGGTATGACGGGTATGACGGGTATGACAGGTATGACGGGTCCAACAGGTATGACAGGTATGACAGGTATGACAGGCATGACAGGTATGACAGGTATGACGGGTACAACCGGTATGACGGGTACTACTGGACATACAGGTATGACAGGTACAACGGGTACAACCGGTACAACGGGTCATACAGGTATGACTGGTATGACAGGTATGACTGGCATGACTGGTATAACTGGTACAACGGGCCATACAGGTCATACAGGTCATACTGGCATGACAGGTCCTACAGGTACTACTGGATGTACGGGTGTTACTGGTCCAATAGGTCCATTGATTACTGGTTTCATAACAGAGAGTGGTACGCTTGCACCTGGTGCAACCGGATATTTCGATGCTCAATCTGATAATATGGATTATATCAGTGCAAATGCATTTATTACGATCAATGATTTACCCGAGGAAACTGCCTATTTCCAGGTTCTAAGTAAGAATATAACTGGAGATACAACCGCCGAATTGTTGCTATACAACGTATCTTTTTACACAGATGCATCATGGAATGCCAATTCGCGATTTGCATTGGTAGGTCCAATCGGCAGACCCGGCCTAACAGGTCCAACCGGTTATACTGGACAAACAGGTATGACAGGTATGACTGGTATTACCGGTACTACAGGTACCACGGGTACTACAGGCCATACGGGTCATACGGGTATTACGGGTACTACGGGTATTACGGGTACTACAGGCCATACGGGTATTACGGGTCATACGGGTATTACGGGTACTACGGGTATTACGGGTACTACAGGACATACGGGTCATACGGGTCATACAGGTATTACGGGTACTACGGGTATTACGGGTACTACAGGACATACGGGTCATACGGGTATTACGGGCAATACGGGTCATACGGGTATTACGGGTATAACAGGTCCAACCGGTATTACAGGTCCCATTGGTCCATTGATTACAGGTTTCATGACAACAAGCGGATCTATTGCACCTGGAGATAGTGCATATTACGACGTTGAATCAAGTAATATTGATTATATCGGTACAAACGCATATATTGCCATTAATGATTTGACTGTAGATTCTGCCTATTTACTTGTGTTGGACAAGATTAGTACAGGAGCTACTACAGCTCAATTATTGCTATACAATGTATCCTACTATACCACATCTACTTGGAATAGCAATTCACCGTTTGCATTGGTAGGACCTATTGGTAGAACTGGTTTAACAGGTCCAACAGGTTATACAGGACCAACAGGTACTACTGGTATGACGGGTACTACCGGATTTACTGGTTATACAGGTCCTATTGGAACAGGCCCAACCGGTACTACGGGTATGACAGGTATAACGGGTACAACTGGTACTACGGGTATGACAGGTATGACAGGTATGACAGGTATGACAGGTACTACAGGACCAACAGGTATAGCCGGTATGACCGGTATGACCGGTATGACCGGTATGACTGGTACTACTGGTATAACTGGTCCAACTGGCATGGGCTCTACAGGTCAAACTGGTTATACTGGACCAGTAGGCCCAACAGGTCCGGCTGGTAGTGGTGGAAGTGGAGGTGGAATTTCAGCGACTCTCTACACAACCAACCAATCTGTAGCTGTTCCAGCCAATTGTTATTCCATGGATATTCGTATTATTGGCGCAGGCGGTCAGGCAGGAAGCTCTTTTGATGGAGCATCCGGTGCATTTGCTGGCGGAGGCGCAGGTAGTGGCGGTAATGCAGTATTCGCAACAAATATTCCAGTTAGCGAAGGAGTTACTTTGGACTTAACCTTTATTGCTACTTCGGGTACAGGATATACCGACGTATCGATATCTAGTACAACTCTAGGAAGAGCATATAACGGAAATGCTGGTGGAAATGCTCCCAATGCATCTACGGGTGGAACAGCCGCGACTGCAAATTCAACTTCCTCTTTATACAATACTAGCTATGGCGCATGGACACTCTTTTCTGGAAGTGCTGGAACTGTTGGACTCGTGAATAATTATCCATCAACTGCTGGAACTCCATTCGGATATGCATTTGCAGACGGTAGAATTGGATGTGGCCAGCGTTGGAGAAGAACAGGTACAAATGGTGCTGTTAGCACATCGACAAGTACGGGTGCAGTTATCATAACATTCCATGTTGCAACAGCGGCTTAAGTAATGAATTAAGTAAAATCAAATTTTAAACAAATAATATATATTTTTTATTGCCTATATGGTAATAAAAAATTCATGATGATTATTGATTGAGATTGATATATACATTACGGAAAATAGCAATATTAAATATATAATCCTGTATTATAAAAATGGATATCTTGATTGAACCTACCACAGTATCTTTCACCGCGAACAGAATTAGTTATGAAATAAATCGATTGGTTGCGAATGAATATTGCAATATTAGTGCCTTTTTATTAGAACCCAATGGAAATCGTATTCGCCGTTATGAACTAACTTTAGCACAACCCGAATATGGCCAATGGGGTAATGATGATACATTTTTGATTAACTGGATATGTGTCCAGTGTGGAGTAATACAACCTCCCCCTCCTGATCCTGTGGATCCCGTTGATCCTGTGGATCCCGTTGATCCTGTGGATCCCGTTGATCCTGTGGATCCTGTGGATCCTGTGGATCCCGTTGATCCCGTAAATCCATAATTCAATGATCCTATTCCATTTTATTACTATTAAACTAAGTAATAAAATACATTTCTTTTTACATCTGCTAATCGATTTTATTCTTAGATGCAGTGTATGCCTTTTTAAAATCTTTGTAGCTCATAACCTCCTTTTGTAAATTATGTTCTTCCTCAAATATACTTTCCATTTTACTTCCTTTGAAAACAACTGATTTTCCAATATGATTGGCATTGCTCTTGATTCTCTTTGGCATAAATGAAAAATTGACTATTTTACCCAAATAAATGAACTTATTTGTAATGTGTGGTTCTTGTTTCTCTTTTTCCGAATTGGTTTGATTTTGATTCTGATTCTGATTCTGATTCTGATTCACATTCTGATTTGTGGTAGATACATTGTATTTCTTCAGTTTCGCAAACGGCGCATTCTTCAATAAATTCTTGTCAATAATACTTGTATTCTGTTTTTTCTTTTCTTTTTCAGCGTTTTCCTCGTCCAATTGCAACTGAATCAATGGGGAATCTCTTTCTTCCGGGGTTAAACGGTTATCCATAAATAAATCACGGCACCGAAACACCATTACATATTTCATGGCAAGTGCATTCAATACGCTACTAGATACACTTTGTGTATCACAGTAATATGAAAATCCCTTCTTGTATGCATCATACATCATTACTATATTTCCGCGAGGGGTATTCACATACAGGATGTTGCGCCGCCATTTTTTCTCAAAATCATTGTCTGATACAGAAATCGTCTTTTTATACAATTCAATGTCGTAAAATTCCTTGTCCATATTCACGTTTGCATTTTTGTCTTGATCTCCCGAATCATACGTTTCTAGAAAGCGTTCATAGACATCTTCAAAAAACCATTCATCCTCTGAATATACGGATTTTTGAATATATTTTCCGTTGTTATCTACATCAAACAATGTTGTGAATATAACTCGCAGCACAGATAAAATCCATGAATATATGAAAAAAAAAGGGGAAGCAATCATTTTTATTTGATAACTGAATTTCTTCTTATGAACTTTTTATATTCTTTCTTTCACTATGTATCCGTTTATGTATCCGTTTATGTATCCGTTTATGTATCTGTTTATTTAATCAAACCATAAACTATGTTATACATGAAGAGGATTCGATAATTCCAGCTGAGATTTTCTTAATGCAAATAAATCCGTCATCTCCTTTTCTAATACAGGTACTTCAATTCGCTCGTATGTTTTGTGCGGATTATCTGGATGAAGACATATAAGGTAGAGTCCGACCACTTTTTTCCCGTATTTGTCTTCCAGAATTTTCTTGTAGGTATTCAACTGGAGTGAATAATGCCAAAAATTGGTATCGGGTAAATGCTTGATGCATTCGGTTTTTGCGTGTTGTCCGAATCCATTTTCATACACGATTTCCTGGCATCTTTTCCAATCATAAATGAGGATCGTTCCGTCTGGATTTTCAAAGACCATATCAATCGATCCAGACAACTTGAATTCCTCGTAATATACCATCCATTCAGTTCGGTAGGCTTTCAGTTCCGGAAAATCAGAGACGAATTTTTTGAAATAACTGAATTCGATACTATCATTATTCACCTCCATTTCATTGTAATAACACTCAATGTCATAGTGCATGTTTGTTCCGGCTCCCGCGGACTCATTTCTCTTTTTCTCCCACATAGCCTTGATTTCCTCCCGAGTCATTCCGTAATATTTATAATCGGGATTATTCCAGTTCCTGCCCGCCATCATTTTATCGATAACCGCGTCTGCATCAAAGTGGGAGAAATGTCCGTGATTCCATGTAGTAACCGATGTATAGGTTCCGCGTTCTCCCAACACCGTATAAATATGGGGTCCTTCTTCAAACGATATGTCCGCGTCTCTTGGATGCGCATTCTTCTTTGCCAAATAAGTGGGAGCTGTCATTCTAGTATTATATATCTTGGGTTTGCTTTATAAATCATATCTATATTGTTAGAAGAATCAATTTTATTATTTTTATATTTTTATTATTTATTTACACTTTAGCCCTATAAAAGTAGGAATAGATTTACAGTAAATAAAATGAGGAGAATATTGTTGGGAGATTAAACCCATAAAAACAATACATAAAAGGATTTCATATGGATTATATTATACGATATACGATAGAATAGAATAGAATGCAGATGATTGATTGTTTCACCTTTTATAATGAGATCGATATGTTGATGTATCGTCTCAATACCCTTTATGATGTAGTGGATAAATTTGTATTAGTCGAGGCGACCCTTACTCACCGCGGAAATGAAAAGCCCCTCTATTTCAAAGAAAATAAAGAGAAGTTCGGGAGATTTCTCGACAAGATCATCCATATTATTGATGATGGATTAAATCCCCTTCCGAAAGTGAATCCGAGTGTAGAGTGGAATGATGACGTATGGAAAAATGAAAATCACCAACGTAATTCCATTCAAGAAGGTTTAAAACAACTATCCTTGAATGAAAACGATATTTTGATTATATCCGATGTAGATGAAATTCCAAATCCAAATATTTTGAGAATACTTCGGGAGAAAAACATGAAAATCGACTATTTATCCTTATCGCAAGACATGTATTACTATAATCTAACCACACTTAATTATAATAAATGGTTTCTTGCCAAGGTGCTATCTTATTCTTACTATGTGGATGTATTGAAATATACGCCCCAATTATGTCGTAGTCTAATTACAAAAAGGTGTATTGAAAACGGAGGCTGGCATTTGAGCTATTTCGGAGATCCCCATTTTATCCAAAACAAACTGAAGCAATTTGCCCACCAAGAATTTAATAATGAAAAATACACGGATCTCGGAGAAATTCAAAAACGTATTCAAAATAAGGAAGATTTATTTTCACGACAAAACGAAAAATGGATCCATTTACCTATTGAACAAAATAATTTTTTACCTCCCAATTATCCCTCTTCCTGGATTTAACCTCTTCCTGGATTTAACCTCTTCCTGGATTTAACTTACAATATTTACATATTTTCCCTATTTTTGTAGTTGAGATTTACATGTTTTATATGGATGAAATATTTGGGTACTAATCGAAATCCACAATAGTATGTATGAATTCCTCTTCTATTTTTGAGATCAGCCATTTTTTGAGAACAAGGATCATTTTGTCGATCGGATTTTTAGATCCACACAGTTTCAACATATATTGTATTTCCTGATCCTTGAGTTTTTCAGATAACGATATTTTTTCCTGGTTTTCTTTTTGCCAAACAACAAACGCTTGTAGAAACTGACGCTCTAATGGATATATTATCTTTTCCAAGGCACTATTTTGTACAAGTTTCCACCCCCCGTCCCCCGTGTAAATATATAGAGTATTATGTTTTTGACTGAATGCTCGAATCGGGAGAAGATTCCTATTTTCCAGCGATAAATAGGGCTCTAACACCATTTTGATTCCCGACAACATATCTCCCTCGAATATTTCATTCAAATGGTCATGCGTTGCGCTGAGTGTTCTGCACCAGGCCTCATATGGCATTATTTTATCATTATTCGGATCGCTGTTCAAATAATCCAATATATGCTTTTTATTTCTAGAATTCATCATTGTCTTCAAATGATGAATTTCCTTTTCGAGTTTCTGACATTTTAGAGCTGTTTCTTTCACATACATGAATAATTCAGAATAGGTTGGGAGATGATCCTCGATATTCTCATTCTCCGAAGATACACACGATTCATGAAAGAATTTACAAGATACATAATGCTTATTGAAATTTTCTTTCAACTTGTATTCTTTTCCACACAAATTGCACTTATGAGTGAAATTCATATAAGGGTTTGTTTCTTTAGTTTGGTTTGATTTGGGCTTCTATTACAATTATAGAACCTATTTTATTCAATTTTATAACACATATCATATATACAATTTACATTACAAATAGAAATGAATATGATCTTCACTGCAAAAAAGACGCCTTTTTCCAAATCACCTATACAACAACCTATCCAAGCACGTATGCAACCACCTATACAACAGGCGGATCCAAAGCCTACACAAGAGGGTCTTCAGCTTCGTTCTCTGGAATCATACAGCAAATATCAGGATATTGCGTCAAAGCCTGATACATTTAGCGATCGCGCGACCGCGTTTTCGGGTAGAAACATGTTTTCAAGAATAGGGACATTTACTTCTGGTTGTTCATCGTGCGGATTGCGTATGAAGAGTAATAAACCTCTGAAGCAAAATAATATATATTAGATTTCGAGTTATTGGTGGTTGGTTATTTATGTTGATATTTATGTTGATATTTATTATTGATTTTGAATAGGTTTGTTAGAGGCGAATAATATATGCACTCATTTTATATATTATCGAATCATCATGAGTGAATATTTTGACAATAAAGGTTTATTTTCCAGTCCCAATGTTTCTCAATACGGGAATCACATGGTTATGACCAATGTTCGCAAAAGTTCGAAATGCCATTTTCTGAATATCGATACAAAATTCGCAGACGATTTCACCAATAACCGCTTGAATCCTGCATGTGCAAGCACGTATAATATGGCCAATTATACAATTACTCTTCCTGAAAAGATGAATGAGATTACCAGTATGATGGTATGCAATGTGGAGCTGCCCCAAATGTTTTATAATATATCGGCTGCCCTAGGAAATAATATTATGAAAATAACTTCGGGAGCCTTAACTGTGGTTATTACGATTCCGGATGGAAATTATACGACTACAACACTGAAAACTACATTGAATGCTCTTTTTTTTCAAAATAAGAATTCGAGCGGCGGATATTTGATCTATGATATATCGAATAATCTATCTACGATACAAACGGATGCGAGTGGAGGATTTGTCTTGGATTTTGCAGTATCTCCCGATGGTAGTTTTGACAAATACAATTTCAAATCCAAATTGGGCTGGATTCTTGGATTCCGCCAATTAACCTATACTATTCCTGTATCATCACGGATCTATTCAGAGAGCGTTCTGAATTTGCTGGGGCCCAAATATTTGTATTTGGCGATCGACGAGTTTTCGAAGGGAAACAATAATTCTTTTAGTGCGGCTCTCCCGACTTCTCTTATTCGTAAAAATATTATTGCGAAAATATGTCTGAATAGGGAATTGTATCCTTTTGGAACGGTCCTACCCGCAAACAATTTCAATGGATTTTTATTGTCTGATTTGCGAACCTATAATGGTAAAATAGATATACAGAAGTTGAATGTGCAACTGATTGATGAAAATGGCAATACAGTGAATATGAATGGTTGCGATTTCTCTTTTTGTTTGGAGCTTATGCATGAATAAATAATTATCTATTTTTCTCCCGAGGTCCTTAAAAATATGCGTTGTTTGGGAGAAATAAAATCATGAATTGATGATGTTGATTGTTGATATTCATACACATGTATTATTTGTATTCTACATATGTATTGGTTGAAAGGTCTTTGAAAAATCTCCCGAGGTCCTTAAAAATATGCGTTGTTTGGGAGAAATCTTCGACGTCATGAACCCCTATCTTATTAGGATGCTAATATAATCTTTTTCTATCCTATACAATGGTCGCTGGTAGCATATTACCAGTAGCAATTCATAAAAAGAAACTTTATTTTTTATTCGGCAAGGAAAATCCTTTAGAAGATAGCAGCAAGGGATGGTCAGATTTTGGTGGGGGTGTAGATGACGGTGAATCTCCCTATCATACTGCACTGCGTGAAGGCGGTGAAGAACTAACCGGTTTTTTAGGAGACGAAAAAGATATTCGTTCTATGTTGAAGAAATCGGGGAAAATATATTCTTTGGTGCATAATGATTATCATGTCCATATGTTTTTGATAGATTATGATCCAAATCTCCCAAAGTACTACAATAATAATCATTCTTTTCTATGGAATAGGATGGATAAAAAGCTATTGAATAAGACAAAGTTGTTTGAAAAAATAGAGATTGAATGGTTTTCCGTCGATGAAATCAAATCTCGGAGAAGCGAATTTCGAAAGTTTTATAGGGAGATTGTTGATAAAATTCTCGATGAAATGCCTTCAATAAGTTCATTGATGCGGACTAATGATAAGAAAAGAATTACCCATAAAAATAAACGAAAACATATACGCAAAATTACTTTAAAAAATCGACGAAAAACATCTAAGAAACATAAATAGGATAATAGGATTATAAATAGGATTATAAATAGATTTCACCATACAATAATTTATGTGAAATGTATTCTTTGAAAACACATTGTTGGGAGATTATACGCATATAAATAGATTCTAATAAATAGATTCTAATTGTATATTATTACCACCATCATCATTTTATAATGTCCATGTCTTGGAAAAAGTATGGCGGAACAAACAAATTGGATAGGATGAATAACATGAATGTAAATAATTTAACAACAGATACATTCTCCCTACAAAATCCATATTTGGGAGATTTTGATATTTGCGGTAATTTACATTCAAGCGGAAATGTCTATGTTGATCAAGACATTTATGCCAGAAATTTAAATCTATCGAGTAATGCAAGCATTCAAGGAAACACAGATGTTCAAGGAAATCTAAGAGTCGAAGGCGGTTTATTTGCAGGACAACTCGATGTTGGTAATTTAGTTGTAGATTCGGGCATTGATGTCGCTGGTAATTTGAATGTTTCCGGATATATCAGTATCGATACCAGTGGAAGTACTCTTCTATATTCAGATACACAACAGCATATGGGCATTAATAATTTTAATCCGACGGCAACAGTGGATATTTGCGGAAACTCAATATCAACTCTGAATGTGTTTTCAAGTCTCGATTATACACGTAATATTATTGTCCAAAATAAGAATAGGAAGGGTATTTCCGTGGAAACCGATTCGTCTTCATCGTCCATTTGTTTTTACAACGATCTCCCGTTGAATCCAAATACAAATGCATATAGTGCAAGAATACGATATACTCAACCCGGTATTCTAACAGTGGATGTATCTGAAAATACAAATATTCTGTCGAAAGTGGTTGTTTCAAATCGTAATGATATAAGTAATATATATCAGGAAACAGTTGCTGTGTATGATATTTCATCCGGAATATACCAATATGATACTTATAAAAATGCTTCATCGAAAACTGGAAATGCATTCACCCTCATTGCGAACGACAGTTCATCCAATACGATGATGCATATTATTACTCCCGATAAAAAGGGTTTGACGGTTGCCGCGGGTTCATATCCGAATGATCAGACTCGAACCATGAGTGTATTTGGCTGGATGGATAATCGCGGAACATCTATCAATTCTCCCCCTCTTGTTCCTTCTCAAATGATTGTCTCCGGAAATAATCGGGCCAAATACATGTCCTCTATCGGAATCAATACGTACGCGCCTCGCGCAGATCAATATATATTGGATGTGAATGGTCCGGTTCATATTACAAATGGGCAATTCAGTGTTTCTCAGAACACAATATTCGAGATAAAGAGTCTCAGTGTAAAGACTTTTTACACCAATAATTTGATTGCCGTGGGCACTCCGAGTACAAATTCATTTCCATTTACTCAAAATGTGTATTATTCTGAAGACGGAGGCCAATCTTGGAATATAACTCAAATTGATCCTACTGCAAGTACCGGTTTGGAAAATTTTAGCAATACAATTAACGAAATTTATACTTATGACAATAGTTTTTCAGTATTGGCGGGGAGAAGTGGTTATATGTTTTATACTGTCGATGGAGGCAAGGTGTGGAAACAGCTTTCGATTACTCAGAATATTACATTCAATTCCTTGTATATTGACGCATCGTATATTCATTTGATATCTGATTCGAGTATGCATTATTTTACGAATCCGTATCCATCCGATCCCGATATGAGTTTCTCGAATCCGATCCCGATTATAGTGAATCCAATCTCCCTGAATATGCCCAATATTAGTCCAGCCTCTTCTATTTTTGGAGATGGTACCTATTTGTATGTCGCCGGATATCAAAATATACTGAGATATAATCAACAGACACATGCGTTTATTGATGCTCGTCCCATTTTGAAAACGTATTATTCCGTGTATTGCAAGGGCTCCAATGTTATTGCGGTTGGATTCGATATTATTAGTTATTCCAAAAATTCGGGCTCAACTTGGACAGATATTACTCCGGGAGTTATACTAAGATCGGTAATTATTTATGACGATTATAATGCAATCGCAGTGGGAGATAATGGCGTTGTATTATATACGAAAAATGGCTACAGTACATGGAGCGTATTGCCTGCGGATATTTTACGTGCATCTGGAAATGGTAGCATTATAACAGATCTTTCAAACCAATTTGTAAGTGCATGCATGGTAGATGATAATACATTGGTAGCAACAGCGACGCGAATATTGTACTCGAATTCTCCCGCAAATCCCGGAAAAAGTTATTTGTATTATATGTTTATGCCCAATCTTTTTAATCGTCAAAATAATACTGTTCTTGATTTGTGCGGAAATATGTATATATCCGGAGATGCATTTGTTGAAGATAAATTAACTGTAAATGGAAATAGTTATTTGAATGGAAACGCATATGTATCAATCCAAACAGAATCGACAAGTTCAACTACCGGTGCTTTTGTTGTTTCCGGTGGAGTTGGTATTCGTGCAAATACAAATGTTGGTGGAAATCTTAATATTGATTCTGGAGTTGGATCTACTTCTACAAATAGTGGTGCCTTACAAGTGTCAGGAGGAGCCGGTATTGGCGGAAATATCTATGTCGGTGGGAACGTGAATGCTAGTCAAAATATTATTAGCAGTGGAAACATAATCATTAATTCATCCACAGATTCGACGGGTACTAATAGTGGCGTTTTACAAGTTGTTGGCGGTGCCGGTATTGGTGCCAATATATATGTTGGCGGAAATGCGGTAATCCTCAGAAATATGGATATATCTGGAAATATTTCTGTACGCGGAAACAGTGTTTTATATGGGAATATATTGGTTTCTATGAATACTGAATCCGCTAGCGCAACGAGTGGTGCTTTGGTTGTATCGGGAGGTACAGGCATTAAAGCGAATTTGTGGGTTGGTGGAAATTTAAACATTGATCCTAGTGGTACAGTGTATATTTTGAATACGAATTATTCGAATGGTTATGGTGATGGAGCGCTCGTCGTTACTGGCGGAGGTTCTTACGGAGGTAATTTATTTGTTAAAGGAAATGTGAATGTAGGTGCAAATGTTATTATTGCAGGGTTGGTTGTATTCTCGGGAGATACCTATATTAATACCAATTCAGAATCGAGTGCGACAGATAATGGTAGTTTAGTTGTATTGGGAGGAATAGGTCTGTCTGCAAATCTTTTTGTAGGAGGAAACTCGACTGTATATGGCAATTCTCGATTTTATGGAAATACGGTATTGTACATGACAACAGACTCGACTGGCACTGATACAGGTGCGTTCCAACTTCGTGGTGGAGCGGGTATTGCAAAGAATGTATATATTGGTGGAAATGTGAATACCGGCGGAAATGTTATTACCACTGGAAATATACAGATTAATTCGACAATTGATTCAACATCTTCCAATACAGGTGCGTTTATATTGTCTGGCGGAGCCGGTATTGCGAAGAATGTATATATTGGTGGAAACGCGAATGCATCTGGAAACGTCCTTATTAATTCTACGATTGATTCGACGGCTATAAATGCAGGTGCATTGATTGTTTCGGGTGGAGCCGGTATTGCAAAGAATGTGTATATTGGTGGGAATGCGAATACATCTGGAAACATTCTTATTAATTCCACAATTGACTCGACCGCCTCGAATACAGGTGCGTTTATTTTGTCCGGAGGAGCCGGTATTGCAAAGAATGTATATATTGGAGGAAATGCGAATACATCTGGAAACATCGTTATTAGTTCAACGATCGATTCAACATCTTCCACTACAGGTGCATTGATCGTTTCGGGCGGAGCCGGTATTGCAAAGAATGTATATATAGGAGGAAATCTGAATACGAGTGGAAATGTTAGTACAAGTGGAAATATGACTATTACTTCCGGAATTCAATCGACGAGTACAGGTACCGGTACTTTACAAGTTGTTGGTGGCGCCGGTATTAGTGCGAATCTTTTTGTAGGTGGAAATATAAATATCAATTCCGGAACTCAATCGACGAATACAAATAATGGTGCATTGATCGTTGTTGGTGGAGTTGGTATTGGTGGAAATATTAATCTTGCTGGTAATATAATTATTTTTTCCACAGTTAGATCATCAGCTACCAATAGTGGAGCGTTCCAAGTACGCGGTGGAGCAGGTATTGGTGGAAATGCTCATGTTGGTGGTAATATAGTTATCAATTCTACTATTGATTCTACCAATACTAATACAGGCGGTTTGCAACTTAGTGGTGGAGCAGGGATTGCTAAGAATGTATATATTGGTGGAAACGTGAATACTTCTGGAAACATCATTATAAGTTCCACGATTGATTCTACTGCTTCCAATACTGGTGCTTTTCAAGTTCTTGGTGGGGCCGGTATTGGTGCGAATGTGTATGTGGGTGGGAATATTAATGCTGGTGGAAATGTTATTACCACTGGAAATATACAGATTAATTCCACAATTGATTCTATCGCCTCGAATACAGGTGCGTTTATCTTGTCTGGCGGAGCCGGTATTGCCAAGAATGTGTATATTGGCGGAAACGCGAATGCATCTGGAAATATACAGATTAATTCCACAATTGACTCGACAGCTTCCAATACAGGTGCGTTTATCTTGTCCGGAGGAGCCGGTATTGCCAAGAATGTATATATTGGTGGAAATGCAAATACATATGGAAACATCGTTATTAATTCCACAATTGACTCGACAGCTTCCAATGCAGGTGCGTTTATTGTTTCGGGTGGAGCCGGTATTGCAAAGAATGTATATATCGGTGGAAACGCGAATGCATCTGGAAACATCGTTATTAATTCCACAATTGATTCGACAGATTCGAATACAGGTGCGTTTATTGTTTCGGGTGGAGCGGGTATTGCAAAGAATGTATATATTGGTGGAAATGCGAATGCCTCTGGAAACATGATTATTAATTCCACGATTGATTCAACTGGTTCTACTACAGGTGCGTTAATCATTTCTGGCGGAGCCGGTATTGAAAAGAATGTATATATTGGTGGAAATGCAAATACATCTGGAAATATCCTTGTTAATTCCACATTTGAATCGACAGGTACAAATACAGGTGCGTTCCAAGTCCGAGGTGGAGCCGGTATTTCTGCGAATGTTTATGTGGGTGGGAATATTAATGCTGGCGGAAATGTTATTACCACTGGAAATATACAGATTAATTCATCGATTGACTCGACGTCTATAAATACAGGTGCGTTGATCGTTTTGGGTGGAGCCGGTATTTCTGGCAATGTATATGTTGGTGCGAATGTTAATACCGGTGGAAATGTTATTACCACTGGAAATATACAGATTAATTCATCGATTGATTCGACAGATTCGAATACAGGTGCGTTTATTTTGTCCGGAGGAGCCGGTATTGCAAAGAATGTATATATTGGAGGAAATGCGAATACATCTGGAAACATCGTTATGAATTCCACGATTGATTCAACATCTTCCAATACAGGTGCGTTGATCGTTTCGGGTGGAGTCGGTATTGCCAAGAATGTATATATTGGTGGAAATGTGAATACCAGTGGAAATGTTATTACCGGTGGAAATGTTATTACCACTGGAAATATACAGATTAATTCCACAATTCAATCCACGAGTACAAGTACTGGTGCGCTTCAAGTTCTTGGCGGAGTTGGTATTGCAAGGAATGTATTTATTGGCGGAAACACTCAATCGACAGATACAAATAATGGTGCAGTAATCATTGTTGGTGGAGTAGGTATTGGTGGAAATATTAATCTTGCTGGTAATATAATTATTTGGTCAACAGTTCAATCGTCGGCTACTAATACCGGTTCGTTCCAACTACGCGGTGGCGCAGGTATTCGTGCGAATGTTTATGTCGGTGGTAATATAGTTATCAATTCTACTATTGATTCTACCAATACTAATACAGGCGCTTTGCAGCTTCGTGGTGGAGCCGGTATTGCAAAGAATGTATTTATTGGTGGAAACGCGAATACCTCTGGAAACATCATTATAAGTTCCACGATTGATTCAACATCTTCCAATACAGGTGCTTTTCAAGTTCTTGGTGGAGCCGGTATTGCTAAGAATCTATTTATTGGTGGAAATGTGAATACATCTGGAAACATGGTTATTAGTTCCACGATTGATTCAACTGCTTCTAATACAGGTGCGTTTATTCTTTCTGGTGGAGCCGGTATTGTAAAGAATGTATATATTGGTGGAAACGCAAATACATCTGGAAACATCGTTATTAGTTCCACGATCGATTCAACTGATTCCAATACAGGTGCGTTGATCATTTCTGGTGGAGCTGGTATTGCGAAGAATGTTTATATTGGTGGAAATGTGAATACCGGTGGAAATGTTATTACCACTGGAAATATGCAGATTAATTCCACGATTGATTCGACTGCTTCCAATACAGGTGCATTTATTCTTTCGGGTGGAGCCGGCATTGCGAAGAATGTTTATATTGGTGGAAACGCAAATACATCCGGAAATATAGTTATTAGTTCCACAATTGATTCCACCTCATCCACTACAGGTGCGTTTATTCTTTCCGGTGGAGCCGGTATTGCAAAGAACGTATTTATTGGTGGAAACGCGAATACATCTGGAAACATAATTATTAGTTCCACAATTGATTCCACCTCATCCACTACAGGTGCGTTTATTCTTTCCGGTGGAGCCGGTATTGCAAAGAACGTATTTATTGGTGGAAACGCGAATACATCTGGAAACATAATTATTAGTTCCACAATTGATTCCACCTCATCCACTACAGGTGCGTTTATTCTTTCCGGTGGAGCCGGTATTGCAAAGAACGTATTTATTGGTGGAAACGCGAATACATCTGGAAACATAATTATTAGTTCCACAATTGATTCGACTGCTTCCAATACAGGTGCGTTTATTCTTTCCGGTGGAGCCGGTATTGCAAAGAACGTATTTATTGGTGGAAACGCGAATACATCTGGAAATATTACGATTAGTTCCACAATTGATTCCACCTCATCCACTACAGGTGCGTTTATTCTTTCCGGTGGAGCCGGTATTGCAAAGAACGTATTTATTGGTGGAAACGCAAATACATCTGGAAACATAATTATTAGTTCCACAATTCAATCCACGAGTACAAGTACCGGTGCGCTTCAAGTTCGTGGTGGAGCCGGTATTAGTGCGAATGTTTATGTAGGTGGAAATCTTTTTATCAATTCTGGTATTGGAGCGAGTTCTACAAGTACTGGATCCTTACAAGTTATTGGTGGTATTGGTGTTAGTGCAAATATACATTCGGGAGGAACAATACATGCTACTGCATTTAATGCGACTTCCGACTATCGTATAAAAGGAAATGTGGTATCCTTAACGAACACAAAATACTCTGTCAGTAATCTCAAACCCGTATTTTATTATAATACAATAAACAAGAACAATGAAATCGGATTTATTGCCCATGAGGTGCAAGACAATATTCCATTTTTGGTTTGCGGAGAAAAGGACGGCGATCAAAACCAAACCCTGAACTACTTGGGTATTATTGGAATACTTGTGAAAGATGTTCAAGAACTGAAACAATCGAATGAAGAATTGAAGTCTCGTATTCAAATTCTTGAATCGAAAGTACTATAATTATAAAATGAAAGGGAATCGAAAAAAGGAATAAATTTTATTATCATACAAAATATTGTATAATAATAGTATTTGAATAATATGTATTTTCATGAGGCGACTATATTCGATGTTTATTAGCAGCACTTCTTCTTTTTCTTCAAGTCGAGATCTCCTCGTTTCACGTAGATCGGGCGGGCTGGACGAACCGTCGCCTGTGTCGATAACATTGGAACTCGGTTTGCACGCAAATGCGTGTCTGTGCATATCGGAAATTGGGGGCAATCGTCTCTCGACGGCATTTCCATTCCCATGATTAATGCATTTCCGGGAGGAAGAAGTTGGTTGTATATGATTTTTGTGGTTGGAATCGTGTTTTCTAAAGCGTACTCTTTATATAATATGTAATTTCCATCCTGCAAAACGGGAGATTCGTCGTATAGTTTTAATTGGGTCGATGTTTTCTTATATTGAATATAATCACTTTGCGACATTCCGATAATTTATCTACTTATACATTGTCCAGAGATGATTTTAATATATCCGATGATGCATAATTCATTTTTGCAAACCATTTTTTTGTAGCCATATGTGCGCAAAAAGCCAAGAGAATACCTAAAATGCCTCCGACAATTAATTGTTCAACCGTGTGTTTTTTGTACTTCCATCGTTGATACAAGGTTAAAAATATAAGGAATCCTCCCAAAATCAAGTAGGCAACATTTTTCGTATTCCACCATAAATACATCCATGAAAAACAGATAAGCATACTATGCCCAGAGGGCATTCCGTATTTTTCGGCTCCATTATACTCAACCCAATCATTTTGCACTTCTACCACTGTATCGTATTGATTTGGTCTTGGCTGTTTTATCCATAATTTTAACTGTTTATTTATTCCAATATTCATGAAAATATATACTATAAATAAGAATACATGAAAAAGGCGGTTTCGTAGCTCATAGATATTTGCCCCAATCATAATCATCGGCCCATAAAATCCAAGTTTATCCAATATATTCATTTTTTCCTTCGTTTTTATACATGTATATAATTTGATATAACACCTATCTTTCTGTATTTCTGTCTTTCTCTTTCTCGTATCTTTCTGTCTTTCTTTGTAATCCTGCCTTGCATCTATATCGATTTTTGTTGATATAGCTGCTCACATATAAGCGAAAACGACCAATTGGATCCATTCAGATCGACAACATCTCCGCGGTCATTCAACAAACGTATTGTCATTCGCTGTATATTCACGGGACCAAAGTAGGTTCTTTCCTGATTTTGCAATGTTCCGCCAAACTCCGTATATAAGGATCCGTTTGTAATTCCCCCCTTCAAGGGGATCAATGCAAATATGTCCTGGACCACCGGACTCGTAGTATATCTCTGTTTGTTCTTTTTTGCCTGTATAATCTCGTTTGCCGCATATATTTGTTTTTGCGTTAATTTCGGATCGTTAAATACGAGGTCTCCCGATATATCGCATGTTATATTTGTCCGACTTGCATACGAGGGTAATGCGATATCGCTTTCTTGATTGGTTACAGTGACTAAACCATCATTTAAGTGGCTTTGCGTATAATCATCCAATACGATTAAAAAATAATTGTACAGATTCGTAGTTACCGCGGTATCTCCCACAATCGTTATTGGATTTGTAGTACCGTAATCACTTAATACGTATTCCGTATTTAATCGGAACCCGAGAATCCACCCAAGTGTAGTATCCCAACTTGCGTTTCGAACACTTTTAATTCCGACGTAGCATTTCACAAAACTGAAGGGGTCATAAAAAACGACTCTGTAATCCTTGGATGTGTATATCTGATTCAAATTCATTCGAAATTTAACATATTCTTTTCCATCATAGGACTCTGTTGTAATATAGGATCCATTTGATATAGGGTTTGCGGCAAATGCTGTATTGATAATATTAAACAGTTGCTGTCGCGTATATTCATTGTTCGGATTTGTAGATGCAGGTATATTAATGATTACTGAGGAGTTTTGATCGGTAATGCCCGGCACTGTTCCCAGCAGTACAAAGGATGTATCCTGTGTAATTATATAAGTGAATCCTGAAATAACACTGATACCATATATGTCGGAATAACTCGATGACCCTACCTTGTAATCAATCAAATTATAAGACTGATCTCCCACTTTCAAATTATTAAACCACGAATTATTTACAGTATTTTGCCATATGAAGGGAGAATATACATCTGCGATTTCCACAGATGTTAATGCATATGGCCAATAACCGACATCGTCCCAGTATCCCCGAGCATTTCCATTGATTCCAAGCGCAAAGACTGTTTGTTCAATAGTATAGCTTGTTGGGGGTGTTTGCGAAACGATGAGCACGCCATCGAAATAAATCGAATACAAGTCCCCATTTCTAACAACAGAATACATGTGCCATGTATCATTAATGGTTTCTGTAAATGGGGATCCAGCGACAGTAAATCCATCAATATCTAATTGTATATTATCATTACTAACCATAAATACAAGTCGGCCTGCACCTACAGATGTATATTGGGAGAATAATATTTGTGTTAGAGGTACTGTACTAAGAGTAGAATAATACCAAAAATTCACTGTCCAGTTGTCTGCACTCGAAATAACTGGTGTGGTTGTACTGAATCCATAGGATGTTCCTGCCGGAGAGCCTACGTTGGTTGCACTATAACCATATCCCTGACGAGTTATTTGAACATAGGATGTATCGATGGTTCCAGTCATATTTTTAATCCCAATACTTGGAAAAGATACAAGGCCGCTAATATTTGTAAATGGCCAATAGTTGGATGCCAAATTGATAGTTCCACTCGATGATGACAAATCGTAAAATTGGATTTGATAATCATTTTCTGTCAGCGTTTTTGTAATACGTATTGTTAGTGTGAAGGATACTGTATTGTCTTGATTAAATATTGCAGATAAATTGGATTCGCTGAGTGGATTGCTTCCACTTAAATCTTGGAAGGATTGAAACGATGCATTAATATAACTTACAAATTGCTGAAGATTTTGTCCAGTTCTTAGCTCTGGTACTGGAGGTATATTCCATGGGGGCGCATTTTCATTGGTTGAATAATTCGGTTTGGGAGATATAACTGCAATATAGGATGCATCAATACGATAACTCGGAAGCGCCGGAATTGTGGATGTTAAGATATTGTTGATGGACAAATCAAAATAATCTCCGGTCGGATTTATATTTGCACCAATACTGAGTATAGTAAATAACTCGGACCCCGACAGATCCATTATATAATTCTCTTTCAAAAATATGCGATTGATATCGCTTCTGAAATAGATTTTGCTGAGCGCTGTATCATTGTAAATTCCTGTATTTGTCATATTGAATACGCCCGTTGGATTATCAGTATCGATCGTCGCAGTATTTGTTTGCGAATATGCAGTATTTATTTCCTGTAAATATTCGATAAATGACCATCCAACCTCAGGAGAAACTCCTAACTCGATTTTATAATCATTGAAACATATATCTGTTATTGTTGAATAGTTTCCCACATTATACGGATTCGTATATCCAGGACTTATACACTTATATACAATATACGGCTTCGATTTCACAATATAATTGGTCTGCAAGGATTCCGTTTCTGCAACGAGATTACTTAATTCATTGTATATATTTCGAAAAAGAAGGGCACATATTGCATTTTGTGAAGCGCCAATTAATGTCCATACGCGGGTAGTAAGACTCGTTTCTTCGGGAAATATGACAACTGTTTTTAAGGAAGCTCCCGACAATGTGTTTGTCTTTTTAAGTCGGACAGTCATTCTGTAATACGAGTGTCCAAAATTATCAATATTTGGATCTGTTATATCGATACGTGTTATTCCAGAATTCTCCAAATATATATTTTGCTGTAGTTTGGCGTTTATTTCATTCACAATTGCATTACGAGAGTAGGTGCCGTTTAGACTTAATTGGATGCGAATACTATTTAAAACGGCTGTATTTTGTGTATATTCACCAGGACCCTGATATTGCACAATATCGAAATAATTATTAGAGTTGTCTAGTACATAGACCGCAAAATTATTATCATCATTTTGACTATTTGCAATGAGTGGGAGATTTTGTTCAGATTGTATGGCATCTAATAAATAGCTTTGATAATTGAATCCCAAAAATGCAGGAAGTGTTGTATTTCCCTTATATCTTAACAATACTCCCGATGAATCAGTTTCAATTGGAGATGACCAATCCGCAAATTCGAGCATGTATTTGTTTTCATTAAACACATTTTGAATATCCATTTTTAATGTACCCAAACTATTATTGGAATTATAGGTGAATTTCATATCTCCAAAACTAACATCCGTATATGTCGATTTGAGCGCTTGGATACTTGCATCCACTGCAAGTCCCAAATCCGCGGCAGTATAATTTCCAGATGCAATTTCGACCTTATACTCGAAGTCCGGGTTATCAATAATGCCCGGAGCATTTCCTTTGAGTATAAAAAAATTACCACCATAGTTATTACTAATTGTGTACCATGTGACTGGAATTTGAATCGAGTATAGACGCATCGATACAACATCCTTCAATGGTTCGGATAAATTAAACGTGAATTCCGTGGAGAGTGGATATTTTGTATCTCTGTACTGGCTGTCAATACTGATAATACGTTTAATGGTCTGCTTTAGCAATGGGTTGAGTTTGTCTCGTGTATAATCTAGCTGATTCACCAATACATTTTCTCGAGGAGCGCTGGGATCCTCTTTTTTCATGATAGATGAAGATGAGGATGACGATGACGATGACGATGAATTATTTATGGGGGTTGTTGCTGCGGATTTTTCTGCGGCAGCTAGTTGCGTATTTAAATTTTCGAATCCTTCCTTTGTTTGAACTGGATCATCATCATCATTTTGTTCATCGTAGCCTTCCTGGTCTTCCTCATCGTCCTGTTCATCAAAAAAATGATCATATACGTCTTGAAAGAATTTCATAATCATTTTTCCCGTCTCATTGTGTATTGTACTATACTTGCGAATTAATTGTATAATACGCGCTTCTAGTTCTCCGTCGGTGGGATTCGATAAATCCATCAATTCAAACAATTCATTATCTGTGTATTTTTTAACATCATAGTTATTCATTGTATTTGTGTTTATTATTCCTGATTTTGCCATAGTAAAAAATATTCAGACAATATACATACAATATCCACAGTTAAGATTTTTATATGTTATTTCGAGCTCATCATTCTCTTTTTAAACATAGTGGATATAAATTCAACTAAATTAACAATGTTCATACATCTAAACAAGATTTCGTCTGGAAAGCAGGTTATCCCGCTTCCACGTTTCATATGTTTATCTCCCTTGAAACATAAAATATCAAACGCCATCATTATTTTTTCTTCGTCTGAATTCATGCTTTCTCGCGGAATACGCATGCTTCCAATATATGCATATCGATTGTAATTTCCGTTTTTGTATATACGGTGTTTTCCACAAATCGGGTGATTTCGGATCAATCCAACTCCCATGATTCTATTTTCATCATTATTCATTTCCAATACAAATACAATCGATTCGTCAGGTATGTTTTTTTTGAGAACATAGGGAGATCCATATATACAATGAAATGCCTTGTGATCCTTTGTATATTTCCTATTTTCCTCCCAAGTTATATTGTTGAAACGTGTTGTGCATACGAATTTTGTCATACTTTTTTGGAATGAGCGGAAACGCAGCCATTCTTCGTGTCCCATCAGTTCTCTTTTTGTTTTTTTCTTTTGAATCTTCTCTTCGTGTTCTTGTATTTCTTCTACTTCGGTTTGATCAATACGATTGCGCCGTATTGCATTCATTATAGATGGGTTGTATTGGGCTGGCTTGTTAGGTGGTTGTTCTTTTATAGGATAATAGATATGGATATCTGGTTCTTTCTTATCATAGAATACCGTATTTTGATTCAATTTTATTCATGATTTCATGATATACAAATATATAGAATGTTAATGCCTCCCATGATGTTATATTATGTTATTTTATATAAAATATATATTATATAGCATAGCATCATTATGCAATTATCTATTTCGAATGATTCGAATAATATGAATAATATGAATAATGAGAATAATGAGAATATTGATATTGAGAACGGTAGCAGTAGTACAAGTGTAAGAACTGCAAGTGCGAGTTCAAGTCCATACACTAATGAACAGAATACTCCACAGGATATGATTATGTCTGAAGTATCTCATCCGAATCATAACAATTTATTAGAAGCGGTTAATGATTCGAGCTCAGACAAATCTCTCCCTCATCAAACGATTATTATTTCTACACCCACCACAAAAAATTCGGTGAATGTCGATGTTGAGAATGAAGTCCAACTTATCCAATATATAGATTCCATGTACTCTCCCAAGAATTCTGCACATTTAGATACAAGGTCATCCGAATCCCATCATATACCCATTCGGTTTTCATCCTATTACGCAAATAATGACGATATTGATGATGACTATCCCAATTTCATCTTGGAAAATCAAAATCATCCATATATAAGCGACAGTCCCGTTTCCATGTCTCCCTGTGGTTCCGATGTTGGGAGCGATGATCATGATCAGAATCATAATCATAATCATAATCATGCGTCGGAATCACGTTTTAAACGATTAACCTATGCAGAGGTAGAAAAATCCATTGAAAAATACTACAATCCGAATAACAAGTACTCGAATGAATTTGATATTCTAATAACGTATCTTAAGGGGCAAAAGAATTTGTATATTCAATCCAGAAACATTACGCAAATCAAACTGAATACGCTTGTGTTTCCATCCATGATATTAACCGCATTTATTACTGTATTTGCACCAACGATTGATATTCATGGATGGAGCATATACCTTATATCTGCATGTAATGCAGTTATTACAATGTTTGTTGCACTTGCAAATTATTTGAAATTGGAATCGACCGCCGAGAATTATACGCAGTTAGCCAATCAATTTGACAAATTGGAAACGGCTGTCGAACTTTCGAGCAATAAACTGTATTTTATGACAAAAGAATCCGAGCAGAGTGATCTTATATTGAACAAAATCAAGTATATTGAATCGAAACTACATGATATGAAGGAGACCTATAATATGATTATTCCCGAAAGTGTGAAAAAGGTGTTTCCGATTATTTATCATATCAATATATTTTCGTTCATCAAAAAGATTGAAACCTATAAGAAGAAACTGATTATGCAATTCAAGGATGTTAAGAATGAAATTGGATACATCATTTATAAGTGGAATTCAAAAGGGGTGAATATATTTCAAGAGGACGAGCACGAGATCGTTAAACTTGGCATTCAATTTAAGAAAGAACAAAAACGGTTGTTCCGTTTGTTGAAAACCAAAGAAAATTTAAAGTATGAACTGATTTACTATAAGAATTCTTATGCACAGATTGACGAACTTTTTATTCGCGAAATTAAAAACGCAGAATCCTACTTTATCTGGATTAATACATATTTTAATATGTACAAACATAAACCTGTTATTCAAGAACCCAATCCAGTTATTGAAGAATTTCTGAAAATCATATTTTTAGATTGCAAGTAATCATGGTTGGGTCGGATGGTTGGGTCGGATGGTTGGGTCGGATCGGAAAAAGATATATGCATAAATATATGGATATTCTTTATCATAAATCGATTTCGTATAACGAGTTCTTAACACCAACACAGACCTCGGCTGCACCTTCATTCAAAATCAATGATGTTGGATATAATTTCTATACATTGATAATGTATGATCCCGATGCGGTTGGCGGAACCTATTGGCATTGGATTTTGACAAACATTGATCTTCATAATAAATCGGAGGGGGAGAACATTGTATTCGATTATCAGGGACCCAATCCACCTGATACAAAAATACATCGTTATATTTTTGAACTTTATGGAACAAATGAGAAGATCGATGTTGATGATGCAAAATTTGTTTCAAGAAATGTTTCGTTGGGAGAAGGAAAGGAAATCCTGAATATAAAAGTGAATCCGATACTTTTCACACAATTTTTGAGCCACAGAGAAATGGAACCAAAAGGGGGTAGATGTGGTCAAAAATCAAAATCGAAATCAACAAAAAAGACAAAAAAGACAAAAAAGACAAAAAATAGAATACGTCGAAGCCGAACCCGAAAGAGGAGGACCCAAAAAAAGAATTCTTATTATTGATTTTTATTTAATTGCATGAACATGAAGACATGAACATGATATATAAGAGATAATGATATCTTACTTATGATTTATGGATCTGTCTTTTCGGCGTTAGAATATTGTTTGCCTCGACAATTTTCCAGAACCACGGAAATTGATAAACCAATTTCACGTCTTGTTTCTGGGAAAACCTGCTTTTAATTATTTTCGCGTTTTCCGTTTCTTTTAATATTACGTGTAATATAATTCTCTTGTATGTTTCATTGTTTTTATGGGGAAGTTCTATGATTTTTTCGACTTTTCCAATATTCTTATTTTCAAAACACGATATTATATATTGACTTGATATCGTGTTTTCTATTCTGGGAATACACATTACAATCGGCTGATGCTGATTCATATTTTGTAATTTGTTTTACAGTTATTATACATTCCATTTAATGATCAAAATGGAATCAACTTTATAACGAAACGATAATACAAGACAACTAAATATATGATCATGAGATCAAGCATAGATTCTATAATAGCGAGATGTTTTTTCAAGTCCGCGAAGATTCACCTCCAGACGATACAATTCGCCAGGAATAGACCAGACAATACCGAAGGGATTTACATACATAAGAGTTCCGATAAAACCAGCTCCAAATGCAGATATATACATTTTGGGATTTTCTCGTTTATATTTTTCCGATTTGAATTCATACTCATAATTATATTCTTGGACTCCACGATAAAAGCCAAGTCCTCCCCAAGACATGAGAGCCATAAATCCGCGGCGAATAAATATTTTTTCGTAGGCTTGCAGCATTCGTTCGTTATATTCGATCCTATTTCTATACATATAAAACGCTTTATATTTATTCATCAGCTCAACCATCATAGCAGCAATATACGAATACGATACGATAAATACCTTCAATAAAAATAATAATATGTTTATTGGATTTTTAGTTTAATAGTATAATCACTTCTTGGACTTATTTGACTTTCTCGATCTTGACTTTCTCGATTTGGACTTCTTCTTTCCACCATCCAACTCTGGCAAATCCAACTCGAAATCGTCATTTCTTTGAGGACTAGGTGTAAGCTTCCTTTTTCTAGTATTTTTCTTTTTCATAGGGCTGTCTCTTTGAGGGCTAGGCGTAAGCTTTCTAGTATTTTTTTTAGGACTAGGACTAGTTCTATACATATGCATTCTAGGAGGACTAAGTCGGGCATGAAATTCTTCAAGACTTACTCCTACTGGATCATACTCGGTTTTTATTGCCTTAAACTGTTCTTTTGTAATAGGCATTATTATTATGAAAACTATATATTAGACGCATAAATTTATCTAAAGAAATACTTTTATTTTATATGTGAATTCATCATCCTTGAATAGTATCTATCCCTGGAAAATCATATGAAGACCGGCGTTAGTGTAGGAGATAGTTCGATTGATTTGTTTATTTCAGAACTCAATTTGTTATTGGAAAAGGAAACCTTTGAATATTCTTTTTACACTTTTCCAAGAATCGAAATACGCGAAAAAAATGCGTTGTATGAAACACTTGAAAAATTAAAATTTTGCGATACTAACGGAAATAAAATGAAACATTTTTGCGATGAACTGAATAAACATGTGTTATTCAACTATAAGATAACCAGTATTTCAAATATAATACTTGGAAAAATCTATAAGTATAAAAATCGAATAGATGTACCTATACAAATAAATAATGGGTATTACTACAGTTTTACAGCTATTTGTTCAAAAGTAAAATAATATTTTTTATCACCACTTTTAGAAGTTTTATTTTATTTGTAAATATTATAGATTTATATACAATCAAGAATGGCATTTCGCAAAATGAAAATGAAAATGACTAAGAAACTGAATAAGAAACAAACTGCAAGAAAAAGTAGATATTCCGCAAAAAGAAGAACGTGGAAAGCAGGCGCGCCGCGACCATCATCTAGATCTACTAGATCGAATCAACATAATAATTCATCAACATCTCCAACTCGCGGACCAAGATTCATGGACCCGAATTCCCGATCTCGTTCTTTATCTCCAATAGCTCATCGCGCTTCTACCCATAATACGATTACAAATATGGAGAATATTGATGATTCTTTCACTTTGACTCCACCAACATCGCCTTCTAGACCTAGACAACAATAAAAATATTATTTTATTCGAGTTATAAATAATTCATGATTATGAATCATTTATTTTTAATTACAAATATATAAACAAATAACTATTTATTTATTATTACAATAAATTTATATGGATAAGGATACGGATAAGGATACGAATAAGGAAATGGATAATACGGATAAGGATACGAATAAGGAGATGGATAATACGAATAAGGAGATGGATAATACGGATAAGGATACGACCATGGATAATCGGGTTGCATTTATTACCGGAATTACTGGTCAGGACGGTTCCTATTTGGCAGAGTTTCTTCTTGAAAAGGGGTACCTTGTATATGGAATGTTGCGACGCTCTTCCTCTATAAACACCAACCGAATTGATCACATCTTCTCCCACCCAAGGCTCAAACTGATGTACGGCGACTTAACCGATTCTGCCAATATACATAATATCATATCTCGCATTAAACATGAAAATGAGCGCATGACACGATTCGAGGTATATAACTTGGGGGCACAGTCCCATGTTCAAATTTCCTTTGAAATGCCCGATTATACTGGCGATATCGATGGATTAGGAACTTTGCGCCTGTTGGAAGCCATTCGGGCAAATCATCTAACTTCTATTGTGCGTTTTTACCAAGCATCCACCTCCGAATTATACGGATTGGTTCAGGAGACACCGCAATCCGAAAAGACGCCGTTCTATCCTCGTTCTCCCTATGCTGTCGCCAAATTATACGCATTCTGGATTGTGAAGAATTATCGGGAGGCGTATAATATGTTTGCATGCAACGGAATCATATTCAATCATGAATCCGAGCGCCGCGGCCACAACTTTGTTACGCGCAAAATTACGATCGGTATTGGTAAGATCCTTCGCAATGAGTGCGACAGGATTCAACTTGGAAACTTAGACGCCCTTCGCGATTGGACCCATGCGAAAGACCAGGTTCGAGGTATGTGGATGATTTTACAGAATGGGGTTGCCGACGATTTTGTTCTTGCCTCCGGGGTTATGCGCAGTGTTCGCACTTTTATTGAAAAGGCGTTTGAACTACGCGGTATTCAGATCGAATGGTCTGGATCGGGTGTTTCTGAAGTGGGTATGGACGCTGCGACAAAAAAGGTCCTTGTATCCGTGAATCCGAAATATTTTCGTCCTGCGGAGGTCGAACAATTGTGCGGAGATTCTACCAAGGCACGAACTCAACTTGGGTGGGAACCAAGAATTTCTTTTGAAGACCTTGTGAAAGAAATGGTTGATCATGATGCTCCCCTTTCTGCATCGAATGTTTAATCACGGCGTTGAGAATAATGGTTTAATGAAAAACCTAATTCTTTAATTAAAAAACCTACTCTGTTGTATATTTTTGTTGTATTTTTTATCAAAAATATAATTATAATTAATTATATTTAAAAATAATTAAATGTATTATATATAATACATGCCATGCCAGTATCAACTTATACTTGCGAAACCTGCTCTAAGTCGTTTAAAACAAATCAGCACTTAACCCAGCACAAAAATCGCAAAAACAAGTGTAAGCCCGCTATATACAAGCCATCTCTTCAGGAATTCGATGTGAATAATGTAAATACCAATGAATATTCTATGGCAAACATTATACAGCTTGTTTTATCATATAAAGAGGCTCTTGATAAAAATAGTCAGTTGGAAAATGTCATCGAAAAACTAAAGGATGAAATAAATGAACAAAAATCTATAATTGATAATTTAAGAATAAAAGAAAAAAGTGTATCCAACTTTGTTAGTTCTTATGTTAATACCGGGCCTCATGTTCATAATGATGTAATCAGTACTCCGAATTTTAATGTAATGAATTTCCCCCCATCTAATAACGTTAGTATCGTTAGAACCCCCCCCACTTAACAGCATGAGTACTAGCATCCCACTTAATATTCTAGATATTACTAATCGAAGTATTACTAATCATGGTATTTTTGATGATGAAACGGACATAATTAATTGATCAATTGTTTTAATTTAGTTTTTTAATTTTTTGGAGAATATACTCTCGATTATGCCAACAATATAACTGTCATACTTGCGGTTAAATCAGGTGCCGCTGAACCACCTGGGTTATTAAGGATAATATTTGGATTATATGATGTATGATTCACCGTTTCTAAGCATGCAGCAAACCCACTTGGAGACAATGATGTTTCATTTACCATATCATTTGGAGTAATATTTATAATAATGTCGCAGTATGCATGTGTTGCTCCGGTTGGTGAAGAGAATGCATATCCATATAGATTTCCATTCAAAAATATTCCAAATTGACATGCTTCAATATGGTGGAATATTGTAGTAACATAATAATATCCGGGTTGCCAAACATAAATTTTGGATGTGAAAGGAATATGTCCAATATTTCCTTTCTGATTAAGAATACCATCATAAATAATTGGGTTCTCAGTAAGCACAGATTGTGATGTAGAACTATATACAGTTATGAATGTTTGCGACATGGTTCCAGTATCACCTTTGTCTCCCTTTTCACCTTGATCACCCTTCTCGCCTTGATCACCCTTCTCGCCTTGATCACCCTTCTCGCCTTGGTCGCCCTTCTCGCCTTGATCACCCTTCTCGCCTTGATCACCCTTCTCGCCCTGATCACCCTTCTCGCCCTGATCACCCTTCTCGCCCTGATCTCCTTTATCGCCTTGATCTCCCTTTTCACCAGTAGGACCCTGATCACCTCGATCACCCTTTTCGCCGGTAGGACCGGTGGGACCCATAGGACCTTCAGGGCCCGTGAAACCCATAGGACCTTCAGGGCCCGTGAAACCCATAGGACCTTCAGGGCCCGTGAAACCCATAGGACCTTCAGGACCCGTGAAACCCATAGGACCTTCAGGACCCGTGAAACCCATAGGACCTTCAGGACCCGTGAAACCCATAGGACCTTCAGGACCCGTGAAACCCATAGGACCTTCAGGACCGGTAAAACCCATCGGACCCGTATATCCCGTATGACCTCGGCATCCTTTTTCACCTCTATCTCCACGCGGTCCGGGATCACCGCGGTCTCCCTTTTCTCCTCTATCTCCTCGAGGTCCAGGATCTCCTCGAGGGCCTTTGCAACAGTCGCAGTCGCTATCATAGTCGTTTTCGTGTTGGCAATTACTGTGTGGGTGAGGATGCATGTTGCCAGACATGTCCTCACGGTATGAACGATCACTATTGGATATGCTCATTTATAATAATTACATATATTTTATTTTAACTAAAAAATAACTAAAAATAACTATTTTTCCTAAACCATGTAAAAATAATATATTAAATAACTAAAAATAACTAAAAATAACTAAAAATGTTTTCTTTATATCGTTTTTTTTAAATATTATCTAAACTCCTAAACTTAAATAACTTTTATAACAAAAATCTTATATAGAGAAATTAAAAATATCATAAATGAATATATACCGGACCGGATACAATGCGTGGAGGACTAACACTAACACTCATTTAATCCTGTATATATTCGTTTAAAATAGTTGATATTTCGTTCCGTTATTGGTGTGTGTCTGCAAATGTGCAGTCATGTTTGTTCTTCATTCATCATTTTTATCTTTGTGTGTTCATCATGTTTGTTTGTTGGAGGTATTTGTCTTGTTCCGTGATAATTTGTGTGTGCGTGTGTGTGTGCGTGTGTGTGTGCGTGTGCGTGCGTGTTCGCAATCATGGAGTTCATAGATAACCAAATACATGAATTACTACCCAGGCCCAGACCAACCATATGTTTTTTCCATAATAAAAAATTCAGTTTTATATGTTAATAATATGTTATTTCACATATTCATCTGTTATTTGATTTGTTATGTCGCTTCATTCATATGATAATTTTATCACATGAATCTATACAGAGGGATCCCTTTTGCACTTATATTTTCGTCTATTTTTAATAAATAATTCTGTGGATCAGAACTATGCTGTCTCAAATACATTTAATAGCGGTTTATCTATTAGTATTATAATATTTTCATTTGTTATAAGTAAAATATGTTTATTTTTACAATGAACGATATTTTATTCAAACATAATGGGTGCTGTGTTGAGACACATATTCTTATATGAAACCTTTATATTCTTATTTATTTTACTATAGTTGTATCCATATTATGATTTGTTTTTCTGTGTTTCCATAATGATTGTCGGAATGCATATTTGTTTCCACATTGATTACATACATACGTTTTTGATACATGTACATGGTCATTTTCACTTGCACTTTCAATCGCATTTTCATTCGATATTCCAGCTACAATACACATTTGCTTGTGTTTTTGCGTATTTGTGTGCTTATTCATATTAAATGAATCGCGTGCAAGATAATTACATACATTACAGTAATATTGCATTCCACTCATTTTTTATTTTTATCTTGTTGTTTATTTTTATCTTGTTGTTTATTTTTATCTTGTTGTTTATTTTTATCTTGTTGTTTATTTTTATCTTGTTGTTTGTAATGTTAATGTTTATTTTTATATATCATTTATTTGCTTCATAATAAATAAGCAGATAAATCATTGAGATGAGAATATGATATCATATTGCATTCTGTGGGATTTGAACCCACGCGTTCATTTGAACAGTAGAACTTGAGTCTACCCCCTTGGACCCCTCGGGCAAGAATGCGCCTTGTTGCACATACAATACTATATATGCGACATTATATCTCGAATCTATGCTTTATATTATTATTTTATTGTTTGTTGTGTTTGTATTATTTGGATGATAGGATCATATTGATTTCGAGTTGTTTTGATTCTTGTTATTATTATTCGTATTGTTATTCTTGCAATAATAAAATCTCCCATAAATAGTTAAAGGAGAAAAGTAAAGAGAAAATACAATCATTATTATTATTATACCTTCATTCTCCTTATTCACATGTTGTCAGATACATCGTCCCCTTCTTCTTCTGATACTTACGATTTCCGCAATGATTGTGAGTTCTATTGCGTATCCTATAATAGTCCTACAAGGGCCGCCGAAATGACAGAGCGTTTTGCAAAATTAGATATCTCCCTGAATGTACATACCGGTGTCCAAATGAGCGATCATCGTTTGTCTTATACCGATGATCCTGCCATTAAACGATTATGGTCCTGTTGCTATGGACATCTTGATAATTTGAAAAACTTCTATGCAACAGGCAAGAAATATGGATTCACCTCCGAAGATGATGTACATATACACAAGGATCTTGCAAAAAGGATGCCGACCATTATTCGTCAATTTGAGGAGATGAAACTCGATATATTATTGCTTGGATATATGACAGAACATCCAATCAAGGATTGGTACTCGGGATACCATTTTGTGTATCCATACGATCCTGATCGAGAATATCAGTATCATCATTATCCGAACCATCAGTGGGGGATTCATCTTGCCATGTTCTCCCGCGAATATGCATCGAAGGCATTGGATGCCTTTGCCTATGGCTATGCAAAACAAACACTTACAAATCCGAATATTGCGCCTTTTAATCCTGACTGGACGATTACCAAACTTACTGATAAACGCGCACTTATGTATCCGATGATGGCAGTTGAAGATGGAAAAGGGAATTACGATCATTGGGGACAAGGAGAATTCCATCGAAACAGTAATCGTGCGAATTATGTTCCTGAACTTTTTTATTAGATGCGATGGTCCAAAAATGGAATCACCGAAAAAATTGAAGTACTTTTTCCGAGATAATGAATTGCAGATTGCTCAAGCAAGTAATTAACCAACAACCCAACCAACGCCTTCCGCTTTCAAGAATGTTCGCTCAACAGTATTATCCTGCTGCTAACGCTTACTCTGCTGCTTACGGACCATCTTACGATACATATTATCAGGAGTCTTATGATGATATGTATTATTACAGTCAGCCTGCGCCTTCACTTGCACCTACTCTCGGACATACTCTTGCGCCTGCACTTGCTCCGGTTGCCAAGACCACGCATGTACCTTTGCCTCCTAGATCGAATGTTATCGAGTTTCCCAAAGTTTCTATCCATACTTTGTATATTCCCTACATTTCAGACAATTACTCCGTCGAGGATATTCGCAACATATTCTCCAAGTATTCCATTGCTATGGTGAAGGATGTCGATTTTGTTATGAACATGAACTACAACACCGGTCTTATCCAGCGATCTGCGTACATCTACATTGATTACTGGTTCTACTCCCGCGTTTCCGCAAATTTTGTGGAGCGTCTTAATTCAGAGAACAATGCGCGTCTTGTAGTGAATGATCCCGAATATTGGATCATTCTCCCGAGCACCGCCAAAAAACATATTTACAACGGACGCAAGCTCCGGATTGATTTGGATGTATGCAACAATCACGATATTCCTCCTCTTGTGAATACCATGGTGTCCGATGAATACACCGCCTATGAGTATGAACAACTCAAACGAATGACCAGCGACGACGATCTCGAGACCCATGCTGATCGCTATATTGATTATGGTTATGAGGAGGATATTCCATTTGAGTCTGATGCTGTATCCTATATGGATACTCTTGATCTCGGTCTTAGACATGAGGATGACCGTTTCTCAGATGAGTCTATTGAAGAATATCATAAGGATCGCAATTCCTATCGCAAGTCTGAATATTCCAAGTATTAATCGCCAAGTATTAATCGAATTACTTCATTATATAAAAAAATAAAAAATCAATAACAATAAAAAAGTAAAATACAAATAAAAAAGTAAAATACAAATAAAAAAGTAAAATACCTATCCCGTCTTATCCTATAAAACTCAATAAAAATACTCAATTAAAATTCAAAAAAAATAAAAAAAACCGCTTTTGCGGGTTTTTTTATTGCATGGTAGAGTCTTTTTCTTTTTCTAAGTTTCTTTATTATTTATAAAATGAATTTATAAATTACAGATATATTATACGTATTTATAATATATTATGTATCATAAAGATTTCAATCTACATATTTCATTAGAGGCATGTTCGTCTATTTATCCCAATTATAATCCACCAGCTCCCCGTAATAATAATATTGAAACTTATACCTATTCTTATGGATCTTCGAACAAATCGAATCCAGAAACAATATCAAAATCGAAATCGAAATCGAAATCGAAATCGAAATCGAAATCGAAATCGAAATCGAAATCGAAATCGACTCGTAATAGAATTATATATAGTATTATTAACTACTTCTATTCCTGCTGTTTCCGTCAATAAAAAATTGATATGATATTATTATATTAGCTAAGCTACGTAGAAACGTAGAATATATTTTATTAATCTTATTTATTTATAAAATAAAATAAAATAAATATGACTATACCTCCCGCAAATAATATTCTTATTGTCGGTAATCGAGAAACCGGGAAAACGACCTATATCTACCGCGTCATGGGAGAAGTCTATTCCCCATTATCCGTTCATAATTATCCCGAAAATGATACTTCTCCCCTTGTTGTTTATAATATAAACGAATCCACACGCGTTATTGAACTGAATGACTCTTGCATTACTCTTGTTCCCGATCAATATGCTCCTTTCATTACTAAGATTTTAGTATTTGGCTCGTTTGACGATGAAGATAGCTTGTATGATGTTCGTTTTCACGTGAATAACCATGTTTATCTGAATGTTCCGATTGACATTGTTATTAACAAAAAGGATTTGCGCGATATAGCATCCTCCTCTGCCATTGAGTCATTAAATATGATTGATACAACCCAACATACGATTCATTATATATCTGCCAAATATGATGGAAATATTTTGGATTTGTTTCAGCCGCCTAACTCCGGAACGGATGTTTCTGATTCTGGCGCATCTACCCATATTATCTCTGGATTATCTCGGGCATCTGGATGGATTATAAGACTATAAGGCCTGGGTCTGACTCTGACTCTGGATCGGATGTATGATATTGTTTGTAGTAGTAGTAGTAGTAGTAGTAGTAGTAATCGAAAATAAAAATAAAATAAAATAACTACTTAAAAAGCACATATATGTATATTGTGGGAGACCAGCCTTAGCTCAGTTGGCAGAGCATTTGACTGTAGTGGTTTAATCGTTGATATCAAATGGTCGCTGGTTCGATTCCGGCAGGCTGGATTCTATAATGAATATTCATTCAATATTTATTATACTAACCGTACCATGTTTGGTTTGGACTATAAAATAAAAAAGGGTCTAAGGTTAAGACCTCTTTTTTATTTTTCTTTTTTCTTCTTTATTGGTTTCTTTTTTCATTTTCTTCTTTATTGGTTTCTTTTTTCTTTTCTTTTTTATTGGTTTCTTTTTTCTTTTCTTTTTTATTGGTTTCTTTTTTCATTTTCATTGGTTTCTTTTTTCTTTTCTTTTTTATCTTTTTTATTGGTTTCTTTTTTATTGGTTTCTTTTTTCTTTTCTTTTTTATTGGTTTCTTTTTTCTTTTCTTTTTTATTGGTTTCTTTTCTTTTTCTTAATTCTCATCATCGGTATCGGCCCAGTATTCGTCATCTGTCCAGTCATGCCAAATGTTTCGTCGCTT
>Ga0194133_10000355_pt1 | contig 96873 bp, 94 predicted proteins | sample TA2KigOf40mmetaG_FD_155448 | JGI IMG/M metagenome (GOLD analysis project Ga0194133, IMG submission 155448) | Freshwater microbial communities from Lake Tanganyika, Tanzania - TA2015055 Kigoma Offshore 40m | ecosystem: Environmental > Aquatic > Freshwater > Lake | place: Tanzania: Lake...
GGGTCAGCCTGGTGGCGGTCAGCCAAGGCCGGGCGGCGGTCAGCCGGGTCAGCCGGGTCAGCCGGGTGGCGGTCAGCCGGGTCAGCCTGGTGGCGGTCAGCCAAGGCCGGGTCAGCCTTGATCTGGTGGTTAGCCCGGACCAGTTTCCTTTCTTCGGCCCTAGACGGACAACACCACTTTCGCCGGCCCGAACTTGAAGACCGGTTTGCCCTTGAATCCATGTGACGCACTGAGTGAAGTCTGATGATCGTGGAATGAGATGGTGAGTGGCGGGTCTGCGAAGCCCCGCCACTTTGCTTTCTCGCTAACTTCATCATCGTGAAGATCTTGCGCCGAGCTATGGCTGCTCTCTCGTTCGCCGGAATCATCGCTGCTGCCATTCGTGTGCGCGGTCGGGGTGGAGTACCTCCCGAGCGCGGCGGATGGCGAGAATTGTCGCGGCCTCGCTCGTGACACCCTGCGCCGTCGTCGGCCTCGGAGCCGTCGGCTCGCGAGTCGCACATCAACTCACCTCGTCTGGCGTTCCGGTGGTGGTTCACGACCCGTTCGTTCTGGCCGACATCGACGGTGCCCCCGACGCACAACGCGTCTTCGCGATCGACGACCTCTCGAGTGATCGCGTGGCGGCCGCGGTGCTGTGTGGCCCGGCTCCGCACGGCGCGATCGCCCGTGACCTGATCAACCGTGGCGTGAACGTGATCTCCACCACCGACGATCCGGACGACGTACACGCGATGTTGTCGTTGGAGGACGAATGTCGCCGTCTCAACCGCAGCCTGGTCGTGGGAGCCGCTGCGAGCCCGGGAATGTCGGGTTTGTTGGCGGCCGAGTTGTCGCGTCGCGTCGACATCGTGGACGAAATTCATGTGGCGTTCCACGGGACCGGCGGGCCGGCCTGCGCGCGTCAGCACCATCGTGCCCTGGGCGGCGATGCACTCGGCTGGCACGACGGCGAATGGATCGAACGCCCCGGCGGTTCGGGCCGCGAACTCCTGTGGTTTCCCGAACCCATCGGCGGCAAGGACTGCTACCGCGCCGAACTGGCCGACCCGATCGTGTTGCAGCGCGCGTTCGCCAGTACTCAACGCATCAGCGCGCGTGTGTCGGCCACACGTCGCGATCGCCTCACCGCGCGCCTTCCGATGATGTCGCCACCTCACGCCGAAGGCGGACTCGGTGGTCTGCGGGTGGAGATTCGCGGCTCGAAGAACGGTCAGCGGGTGACCGAAGTGGCCGGCATTGCCGAACGGACCGCAATCGTGGCCGCGGCCGTTGCCGCATCGGTCGCCGATCAAGTGATCGGCCGTGGAGCCACGGCACCGTGTGGTGTGGTGGTTCTCGGTGACGGACAGCTCGACGACGAAGCATTGGTGACAGCAGTCATTCAGCGTGGAGTTTCCGTCTTCGAGTACATCGGTTCGGGTTCTTGACGAATCTCGCCATCGCGCGCCGCTGTACATTCGAGCCATGAGCCAAACGCGTCGCGACGTGCACGATGTGGCGAGTGAACGACTTCGCGCGATCGATCAGCGCTATTCGACTGGTCGCCGCAAACTCGTGCAGATCCTGTCGTCGGCAGTTCATCCGCTCGTGACCACGGAGATCACTGCGGCCGCCAGTGATCTTCCGCAAAGTTCGGTGTATCGCAATCTGTCGGTTCTCGAAGAAGCCGGCGTCGTCGTGAAGGTGCTCACCACCGGCGAGCGCTCCGCGTTCGAACTCGCCGAAGACCTGAAGGGTCATCACCACCACTTGGTGTGTGTCGACTGCGGCAAGGTGGTCGACATCGAAGTACCCGAAGACGTGGAGCGACTGCTCAGCGACGGAGTGTCACCAGCCATCAAGGACGCTGGCTTCACGCTGATCGGTCACCGGCTCGACCTCATGGGTCGTTGCGATCAGTGCTCGCGGTCGAGCCGCGCTGCCAACTTCTCCACGACCTCGGTCAAGTAGTCGACCTTCTGTCGCAACTCGTCGAGATCGACGAGATCGCGCACGTCTTGTGTGGTGGCCACATCGGTGAGCGACATACGAACACTCGCGATCTCGCGCGCGAGGAACTCGGTGTCGGCCTGCGTGCGCTCGGCCACTTTGCGGTCGAGTTCGGTCTGGGCCCGGTCGCGGGCTTCCTGGCGATTCTGTGCGAGCAGGATCAACGGTGCGGCGTACGACGCCTGCAGCGACAACAGCAGGGTGAGCAGCACGAGTCCGCGACCCCACGGGTCGAAGCGCCAGTCCTCGGGAACGACGAGGTTGTACGCGATCCAGACGGCGATGACACCCGACTGCCACACGAGGAATCGCGCGGTCCCGAGAGTGCGAGCGATCGACTCGGAGAACTGCCCGAAGGCATCCGGGTCGTAGTGATATCCGAGGCGGCGGCGCTGACGCGGAACGGCGAGTCGTGCTCGATTCTTCATGGCGCCTCCTTTCCTTCGGTGTGTTCGTTACATGCGGTGTCGAGCGTCAGCCGATACGGCTGGGCGTTTCCTGTCGTCGTCGCTGTCGCCAGCCCGTCGGCAGAGTGCGGTCGAGCACGTCGTCGACCGTGATGGCTCCGAGCAGACGGCCAGCTTCGTCACACACGCCGATCGACAGCATGTTGTACGAGGCCAGACGCTCGGCGACCTCGCGGTCGCTGATGTCGGGGGTGATGGTTGGTTCGGTTTCGAGACACTTGCCGAGTTCCATGCTGGGGGGCTCGCGCAAGAGTCGCTGAAAGTGAACCACACCGAGGTACTTCCCGGTGGGTGGTTTGTACGGGGGACGACACACGAACACTTGAGCCGCGATCGACACCAGCCATTCGGGGTCGCGCACTTGGGCCAACGCCTCGGCCACGGTGGACGTGGGTCCGAGCACGATGATCTCCGGGGTCATCAGACCACCAGCGGTGCCTTCTTCGTAGGAGAGGAGGCGACGCATCATGTCGGCGTCCTCGTCATCCATCGCTTCGAGAATCTTGGTTCGCTGATCGCCGGGCAATTCGGCCAACAGGTCGGCCAAGTCGTCCACTTCCATTTCGTCGAGCACGGCGATGAGGCGCGCCATGTCGAGACCCTGAATGAGGCCGACTTGCTCGGCCTCGGGCAACTCTTCGAGCACATCGGCCAAGCGGTCGTCATCCATGGCATCGGCCAGTTGGCGACGCTGGGTCACGGGCAGAGAACGCACGACGTTGGCCACGTCGGTGGGGTGCATGTCGTGCAGACGCGCGGCTTCGGCGGCCATCTCGGTGGTGGCGGCGAAGAGATGGCCGACCTCGGTCCATTCGACCAGTCGGTGACTCGGCCGACGTCGCAGCGCGGTGCGCTTGGCCAGACGAACCTGGCTGATGTCCCAGCCACCCGAGCGCGAGTCGGAGCGCCAGCGCAAGGCCACGTCGGTGACTGTCTCGCCGTTGATGCGCCGATCGATCACATCGCGGCCGAGGAGCCGCTCACCCTTCTTCTGCTTGAACGGGTTGAGGTCGATGTCCCACGACCGCAGGCGAACGCCCTCGTCACCGATCTCGGCCACCTTGCCGGCGTTCACGAAGATGCGCCGGCGCTGGCTGGTGGCGGTGAAGCCGACCACGCGAGGCGAGGATCCCGAACGACCGGGTACGACCACGATGTCGTCGACACGGCCGATGCTGGCTCCGCCGGCGTCGAGCAACGGCAGCCGCATGATGCGGAATGCGTAGATCAGTTCGCCGGCCATGGGGGCAGGCTACCGGTGGGGGTTTGGCCGAAGGGCGGAGCCCGTCGGCGGTTCAACCCGTGTTCACCCGGGCGACGACGACGTCAACGTGACGACATGCGCCGTGCGATCTCGCCGAGTCGTTCGAAGCGTTCGGGGCTGCGCGAGGCGTTGTAGAGAACGATTCGAGTAGCGAGACCTTCGTACTTCTGCCGCAACGCGTCGGCCAGACCGTCCCACGTGGATTCGGTCGCGAACGTGGCGACGTGATCGTCGGTGATCTGTTGCGCCATACCTGCGAAGTCGCCGGCCTTCTGCTTCTCGCGGATGCGCGCGGTGGTGCCGTCGAATCCGGCCTCGTCCCAGATGAACGCGTAGTTGGGAGTACTTCCGTAGAAGCTCAGGCTTGATCGAACGAGATCACGATCGGCGGCCCGTTCGGCTTCGGTGTCGCCAACGATGGTCATGACCGGAACGATGAGGGCGACGTCGTCGACCGACCGTCCCTCGGTGCTCGCTCCGGCCGCCACGCGAGGAACGACGTGACGCCGCAGATATCCCGGCTCACCAATCGGATGCACGTGCACTCCGTCAGCGACTCGCCCGGCCATCTCGAGCATCCACGGATTCACCGCGGCGACATCCACCCTCGGATCGTCGACTGCGATCGGCCCGGGACTCCATTGCGGTGTGATGAAGTCGAGGTCGTAGAACTCGCCGTGATGATCGAGCCGTCCGGTGCGAAACGCTTCGAAGCAGGCCTTCACCGCGCTGACGTAGTCGGCCAACCGCGGACCGGGACGATCGAACGCCATGCCGTAACGACGAACGATGTGTGTCTTCACTTGCGTCCCGAGACCGAGGCGGAAGTTTCCGCCCGTCGATTCCTGCAATTCCCACGCCGTGGCGGCGGTGATGAACGGGCTACGTGGAAACGCCACCGCGACGCCAGTGGACAACGCCAGCCCGGGCGCGGCTTGCGAAGCGACAGCGGCATTGAGATATGCCGTGCGTCCGCCTTCGGTGAACAACAGACCCGAGAAACCCGCCTCCTGAACGCGTTGAGCGAACGGGCCGATCTGAGCGAGCGGTAACGGTGTTGTCATCACGTCGACGTGCACGGACGCAGAATACGCCCACCGAGTTCGACGTGGTTACTTCACTCGCCGGCCGAGGTGGGCAACTGCTCGTCGCGCACCCCGCCACCGGGACGAAAGGTGGACGCGCGATCGTCCTGACCCGCCTGCATCTGCTGCATCATCGTGACCAACTCGGCCGATGCCCGCTCGTCGGCCATGATCTTCTGCATCACGGCCGCACCAGCACCCGCCATCAACGTGGCCTGGTTGTCGTTGAGGAACTTCATCGACGCGCGCTGACGCTCGGTGGTGCGATTGATCTCGGGGATCACGTAACGCGCGACCAGGTCCCATGAGCGTCGTGTGTTCTCGCGGTTGGCCCAGTCGTGCGCGAAGCCGAGCACGACACCGAACCCACTGGTGAGTTGCTGGAGATTGCGAATGGCGTTCACGAGATCGTCGGGGGTACCGACGACGGCGACGCCACCGCCCACGGTCTGATCGAGCAGGGCCCACTTGTCGTCGACGTGCTGTGCGCCGGGGCGACCGAGAGTCCAGACGTTGTACTCGTTGTGCCAGCGCTGCAGACCGTCCACCGCTTCGTTGCGAGCCTGCTCGCGAGTCTCGGCGATGTGCCAACTCATGAGGATGCGCCAGTTGCGGCGGTCGACGACTTGGCCGTGCTTGGTCGCCGACTCTTCGGCGAACGACCACTGCGTGGGCAACGCGGCGAGACCCGCGGTGCTGTTCGACGCGATCGACAAAACACCGCAGCCGTACTTGCCGGCCATCTGCATACCCGACGGCGACAGCGTGGACGCCGTGGCCACCGGGATGTCGTCTTGCACCGGCAGCAACTGCAACTGCGCGTCGCGCAGCGTGAACCAGTCGCTCTCGTGCGTGAAGCGATCCTCACCACGGAGGAGGCGCAAGATCACGCCCATCGCCTCGTCTTGGCGATCGCGCTGGACGAGCGGATCGATACCGAGGGTCCAGGCGTCGCTCGGAAGCGCACCTGGCCCGGTGCCGAACATGGCGCGTCCCTTCGTCATGTGATCGAGCTGGACGATCCGCTGGGCCACGTTGAACGGGTGGTGATATGGCAGTGACACCACACCGGTGCCGAGCATGATGTTGTTGGTGCGCTGACCGGCGGCGGCGAGGAACATCTCGGGCGACGCGATCATTTCCCAGCCACTCGAGTGATGCTCACCGCACCAGAACTCGTCGAACCCCAGATGGTCGAGATGGGCCGCGAACTCGATGTCGCTCTGGAACTGGAGGGTCGGATTCTCGCCCACCGGGTGATGCGGAGCGAGGAAGGTTCCGAACTTCAGGCGGGGCGGTCGTCCACCGGGCAGGCCAGTCGTCGTCATGAGTTGAACAGTAGGTCCGTTGCTCGGAGTCGTCGTCAGTGGAGGTGTGCCACCAGGGTCGACGGCTAACCTGAGTCAGCCCTTCGGGGACGTAGCTCAGCTGGCTAGAGCACCTGCTTTGCAAGCAGGGGGTCGTGGGTTCGAGTCCCATCGTCTCCACTCTGTACCGTGCGCCCATGGCGACGGCATACGACATCATCCAGCGGTTCGGTTCGGTCGAGGACGACCAGAGGTACACGCGGCTCGTCGAGTTGTTCACCGACGATGCGGTGTACTGCGACCCGTTCGCGGGTGCCCAGCGCGGTCAGGCGGCCATCGCCGACTTCATGGGTGAGATGGAGCGAGTCATCCCGAAGATGGGTGTTTTTTTCGCCAACTGGGAAACCAAGGCCGACTCGCACGTCGGATGGTCGCGTTGGGAGATGGTGGTCCCGGTCGACGGCGTCGAGCATCCGATCAAGGGTCAGAGCCTGTATCGACTCCGTGACGGCCAGGTGTGTTTCGCGGCCGATTACGTCGACTCGGGTGCCTACCGACGCATTCGTCCCGATCGTGCGCCCGACTTGGGGTTCGCCGCCGCGGAGAACAAGGGCACGAACGCTGGTGGACCGGCGGCCGACTTGGTTCGTCGCTTCTGGGAACTCCAGACCTCGGCGCGCTACGGCGAACTGGCTGCACTGTTCGCACCCGATTCGGTGTTCACCGATCAGGTGTACGGCGTGTTCGAAGGGCACGCGGCAGTGAGTGCGTATCTACGTCGTATGGAAACCGAGATGCCCGACGAAGGGGTCACGTTCACTCTCGACGACTGCGGAGGCGAAGAAACCGTCGCTTGGTCGCAGTGGACGTGTCATGTTCCGAACGGATCGTTCCCGGGTTGGACCCTGCACACTCTGCGCGACGGCTTGTTCACCCTCGACTCCGATTACTTCGACGTGGTCAAGGCCCGTCAACTGCACAAGGCGCGGCACGGCGGCTGACCCGCGCCGTCGAGGTCAGCGTCCGACCACGACCACGGTGGTGCCGATACCGGCCCATCCGTACACACGCTTGGCGTCGCTGAACGCCAGACGCGCGCATCCGTCCGACAACGGCCAACCCAAGTCGTCGATGCTCTGAACCAATTGATTGCGGACACTCGGAATGCCGTGGGTGCCCACACTCGACATCGTTCGTTGGTAGCGCACCATGAAGCGACCCGACGCGCCTTCGGGGGTCCACAACCGCTCGCTCTTGGAGTACACGCGGAAGCGACCGCGTAACTCGAAGCCCGATTCGGTCGCACGGCGTCGGCCCGACATGAGGAATGTCGACGACACGCGACCACTCGACTCGACCAACCACACCTGTTGAGAGGTGATGTCGACCACCATGCGTCGTCCGGTGCCCGAATCGGCCGGGAGCGGAAGCAGCCGATTGCCGGTCAGCAAGGTGATGCGGCCGAGCGATTCGACCACGGTGTCTTCACCGGCCATCGCTTCCACCACCAGGGTGATGGTTGATCCGAATGGTGCCGGTGAGCGGAGCCACAGGTCGAGCGGTCCGGGTTCGTGCGGAACCAGCCCCACTTGGATCGCTTTGTCGGCGTTGCGATAGCGCACGTGATCGGCACCGGTCGGAACCTCGGGACCGACCAGGTGGAGGAGCCCGGCGTCCGATTGCGAGTCGTCCGCCAGTCGTAACGGCAACGGTTCGGGTGGGATCGATGCGTGAACGTTGCTCGTTTGGATCGGCATCAGCAACGTGACGACGACCAGTATCGAGTGCGCGACGAGCCGTTTCATCACGACGAGTGTGTCACGCCGGACGATGTGTGAGTGCGAAGGCCACGGCAGCGGCATGCCCCACGTTGAGCGAATCGACATCGCGAGCGATCGGAATGCGCGCTCGTGAATCACATGCATCGAGGGTCGTCGCGTCGAGCCCGAAACCTTCGCTACCGAGTACCAACGCGAGTGGCCCGTCATTCGGAAGCCGAACGTCGTTCACACTCGGGGCCGATCGATCGGGCGTGAGTGCGAGTGACGTACCTCCGTGACGACGAATCGTCGTGACCACGTCGACAATCGTCGAGCGCACGATCGGCAGGAACAAGATCTCGCCCATCGACACGCGAATGGTCCGTCGGTAGTACGGGTCGGCACAGGTCGGGTCGAGAACGAGGGCGTCGATGTCGAAGGCTCGTGCCGACCGGGCGACGGCTCCGAGATTCTCGTGATCGTTCAGACCTTCGAGAACCGCCAGTCGGTGTGGTCGACCCGTTGCCGAGGGTCGCGAGAGAACCTCGTCGAGGCTCACCAACGGTGGGCGCGCGGCCGATGCGATCACGCCACGGTGCAGGTCGAACCCGGCCACCGCCGAGATGACGGCGCGTTCGGCGATGAAAATCGGAGCGGTCACCCCGATCAGGGACGATGCCATGTCGTCGACGCGGTTGGGAGCCAACACGATCGAGCGGATCGGCAGACCGCTGGCCACCAAGCGTCGGACCACTTCGGGTCCTTCGGCGATGAAGAACTGCTCGGTTTCGTGACGCCGCACGATGTCACGGTCGGTCAATCCGATGTAATCGGCGAGACGTGAGTCGGCCGGGTCGTCGATCGTCGGCCAGTCGTTCACCACATCATTCTTGTCGGTCGGTTCGTGGTGATCGGATTCCACACGCTCGCGACTGTCGTGGCATCGTGTCGGAATGACTTCGCTCGAGCGCGTCGTGGTCGTGGGTGCGTCACTCGCCGGCCTTCGTGCGGCCGAGACATTGCGTCAAGTCGGCTGGTCGGGCGCACTCACGATCGTGAGCGACGAGACCGAGATGCCCTACGACCGCCCGCCGCTGTCGAAGAAATTGTTGGCCGGCGAGTGGGAGCCCGAGCGCATTCGCCTGCGTCGCCCCGACGACTTCGATGGTCTGCGCGCCGAATGGGTGCTCGGAGATCGGGCGGTGGCGCTCGACTCCGTGAATCGAATCGTCACCCTCGCGTCCGGGCGCCGACTCGAGTTCGATGGTCTGGTCATCGCCACCGGCGCCGCCGTTCGGCGCTTGCCGGCACAACCCGACTGGCCCGGCATCCACACGCTGCGATCTTTGGCTGATTCGCTCGCGCTTCGAACCGAACTCGAGCCGGGTCGTCGCGTGGTGGTGATCGGTGCCGGTTTCATCGGTCTCGAAGTGGCGGCCACCGCACGCACCAAGGGCTGTGACGTGACCGTGCTCGAAGGTGCCGAGGCACCGATGATGCGCGGACTCGGTTCGGCCATGGGTCGTCGCGCTGCTCTCGTTCATGCCGACAACGGTGTGGAGATTCGCTGCGGAGTCAGCGTGGCCGAGTTGACACGAGGTCACGACGGCCGCGTGGGTGGTGTGCGTTTGTCGAACGGCGACGTGGTTCCCGCCGATGTGGTGGTGGTCGGTGTGGGTGTCACGCCGTCCACGGCGTGGCTCGACGGTTCGGGCCTCACCATCCGCGACGGTGTGGTGTGCGACGAGTTCTTGTGCGCCGGAGTGCCCGGCGTCTACGCCGCGGGCGACATCGTCCGCTGGCCGCACCGCCTGCTCGAACGCGAAGTTCGCGTCGAGCACTGGACCAACGCATCAGAGCAAGGTGCTGTCGCCGCCAAGAACCTCGTCGCGTCGTTCGGTGGTGACGAGCCGACCGCGTACGCCGAGGTGCCGTTCTTCTGGAGTGATCAGTTCACCTCGCGCATCCAGTTCCTCGGTCGAGCCGAACCCGATGACGACGTCGACGTCGTGGTCGGTGACGAGAACGATCGTGCGTTCGTCGCGCTCTATCACCGCGACGGTCGACTCACGGCGGCGCTCGGTGTGAGCCGCCCCAAGCAGGTGATGCCGTTCCGTCGTTTGCTCGCCGAGCGCGCGACGATCGACGAAGCGCGCGCCCTCGCCGCATCCTTCGGGGTCTGAACGCCGCACTCGACGGGTCGTTGCATACGGAACTTTCTCGTGACAACGACGGAAGGGTTCGTTACCCTTTCGTTTGCTTCACCTGGGGAGGAGGAAGATGCCGAGGCTCGACGCCGAACGGATCGCGTTGTGGCGCGCCATGCAGACCGCAACCGAAGTCGTCTCGCGTCTGATCGAAGCCGAGATGGCGGACGAGTTCCAGCTGTCCCTTCCCCAGTTCGACCTTCTGGCCGTCTTGGCCCACAACGACGATCAGATGCGCGTGAAGGAGTTGTGCGAAGCCTTGTCGGCGGTGCCGTCCAGCCTTTCGCGGCGCATCGACGCGCTGGTCGAGCGCGGATATCTGCAGCGTGAACCGGCACCCATGGCCGACGACAACCGAGCCGTCATGGTGCGTCTGACCCGGATGGGTCGGCTGGTCTGGCGTGACGCCAACATCTTGTACCGGCGCGCCATCCAGCGGGAGTTCGCCGCCGAACTCTCCGAGACCGACGTCGGAACCATGTCGCGGGCGCTGGCCAAAGTGGCCCCGTTCCGGCCCTGAGAGCCACTCCCGCGCGCCTGATTCGTCGTTCGCCCGACGTGGCCAGCAGACTGACGGGGCTCACCACTGAGCCTCACCGTCAGGCAAGGAGACTCCCATGACCACCGCCGTCATCGTCGATGCGATTCGTACCCCCCTCGGCAAGCGCAACGGAAAGTTGAAGGATTGGCACCCGGTCGATCTCGCCGCCGAGACCCTCAACGCTCTCATCCGGAACACCGGCATCGACCCGGCCATCATCGACGACGTCGTCATGGGTTGTGTGATGCAGGTCGGCGAGCAGGCCGCCAACCCGGCGCGTAACGCGGTTCTCGCCGCGGGTTGGCCCGAGTCGGTGCCCGGCACCACGATCGACCGCCAGTGCGGTTCGTCGCAGCAGGCCGCGCACTTCGCAGCGCAGGGCGTGATGGCCGGTGCGTACGACGTCGTGATCGCCGCGGGCGTCGAAGTCATGACGCGCGTTCCCATGGGCTCGTCGATGGCCGATGGCAAGTTCGGTTTCCCGTTCGGCCCCAAGGTGGGCGAGCGTTACCAGCCGCAGGGTGGTCTCGTGCCGCAGGGCATCTCGGCCGAACTCATCGCCGACAAGTGGGGCATCTCGCGTGACGACATGGATCGTTTCGGTGTCCAGTCGCAGGAGCGCGCCGCTCGCGCCACCCGCGAAGGCCGTTTCGAGCGTGAAATCCTTCCGGTGAAGGATGCCGAAGGCAATCTGATGACCGCCGATGAAGGCATTCGCGACACCAGCGTGGAGAGCCTGGGCAAGCTCAAGCCCTCGTTCCGTCCGGTCGAGGAGGGTGGTCGCGTGACCGCCGGTAACTCGTCGCAGATCACCGACGGCTCCGCCGCTCTGCTCATCATGAGCGAAGAGAAGGCCAAGGCTCTCGGCCTGCGTCCGCGGGCGCGCTTCGTCAACTTCAGCCTGGCTGGTGACGATCCGCGCTTCATGCTCACCGCACCGATTCCGGCCACGGCCAAGGTGCTCGAGCGCGCCAAGTTGCGCCTCGAAGACATGGACGTCGTCGAGATCAACGAGGCGTTCGCGTCGGTCGTGTTGGCGTGGGAGAAGGAATTCCATCCCGACATGGAGCGCGTGAACCCCAACGGTGGCGCCATCGCCATCGGCCACCCGCTCGGTTGCTCGGGTGCGCGTCTCATGACGACTCTGCTGCACGAACTCGAGCGCACCGGCGGTCGTTACGGCCTGCAGACGATGTGCGAAGGCGGCGGCATGGCCAACGCCACCATCATCGAACGCCTCGGCTGAGATGAGTTTCGGCACCGTCGTCTGGGCGATCGGTGCCATCGTCCTCTTCTTCTTTTTGTGGAGAGTGGGGGTCGGTCTGCTGCGCAGCATGACCGAACCCCTGCCACCTCCACCACCGCCGGGCGAGATGCGGCGCATCAGCGTGCGGTATCGGTGCGGTGTGTGCGGGCTCGAACTGAAAATGACCCTGGCCCAGGAAGAAGATCCCGACCCGCCGCGCCACTGCATGGAAGAGATGGATCAAATCTCCATCGACGAGGCCCTCTGACCCGGTCGCCGGCCAGGTCGACCCCCCGGGCGAGCAGGTAGCCGGGAAGTTACATCGATGTGACTATCCCCGGTTCCGTCCACAGACTGTGGACAACCGAAAGAGCACTCAAACCCCTGCTGACGGGATCAGTGGTATTTGGTGGCTGTGTACAGACCGCCCAGGATGAAGGCCAGCCCGACGAGCAGGTAGTAGTTGCTCTGGCCCCCGGGAACCGCGCCCAAGTAATAGAGCAGGATCACCAGCGCGCCCACGATGAAAAGGGCGAACATCAGGATCGGGACCCAGCGCGGGCTCTCCTTGACCGCCATCGGAATGGGCGGGGTATACCGCGAGGATGCCGCGACGCCGGCCGAGTTGTGATCGGGATTCGCGACGCGCCCCTCGTTGGGCCGGGTGCCCTTCGGAGTGGTGCGGCCGCCGCTCTTGCGCTTGGGAGGTGCCACGGATCGAAAGTGTAGGGGAGAACCGGCACTCCACTGGCAGGCTGATCGGGTGACGCCGGTCCGACGCCGCGTGGTCGTGATCGACAACTACGACAGCTTCGTCTACAACCTCGTCCATTACCTGGGTGAACTGGGAGCCGAGCCCGACGTGCACCGCAACGATGCGTTGACCGTCGACCAGATCGTCACCTCGCGACCCGACGCGATTCTGCTCTCGCCCGGTCCGGGTCGACCCGAAGACGCGGGGATCCTGTGCGAGCTCATCGAGCCGGCCGCGCGGGCGGGTATCCCGGTCTTCGGTGTGTGCCTCGGACATCAAGCGATCGGCCACGTGTTCGGTGGTCGCGTGGTGAGGGCTCCCGAACTCATGCACGGCAAGACCAGTCAGGTCGAACACCACGACACCGGAATGTTCGCTGGTTTGCCGAATCCGCTCACGGCCACTCGCTATCACTCACTCGTCATCGAACCCGAAACGTTGCCCGAGTGTCTGGAAGTCACGGCCACAACCGCTGACGGAATGATCATGGGTGTGCGACATCGTGACCTGCCCATCGAAGGTGTCCAGTTCCACCCCGAGAGCATCCTGACCGAAGGTGGTCATCGAATGCTCGACAACTTCCTGAAGCGCTGACGCGCGTTCGTTACGGTGCGACGGTCGTGGTGGGCGCGACGGTGCTCGACGACGTGGTGGTGGGAGCGGCGGCCTTGCCCACCACGAGAACCACTTCGCTGCCCACCGGTGCGTCGGTGCCGGGGGCGGGATTCTGCGAGATCACGCGATCGACGTCGCCCGAATCGGGTGCGACTTCCTGGTACTCCACCCGAATGAGGAAACCCTTGGCGGTGAGCTGTGGACGCGCTTGCGACTCGCGCAGGCCGACCACGGGTGGCACCTTGATCGGGGCGCGCCCGTTGGAGACATAGACGGTGATGGTGGCGCCCTTCAGAGTTTCGGCGCCCGCCACCGGACTGGTGCGAATCACGTTGCCCACCGGGACCGCATCGCTGGCTTCGATGATCTCGGTGACGACGAATTCGTACGGTTCGCCTTGAAGAATCGAGCGGGCTTCTTCGATGGTTTTGCCATCGAGCGACGGAATCGGATTGGTCCCCTTGCCTTGGCTCACCGTGAGATCGATGGTGGCGCCACCAAGAACCGATTCTCCGAAAGCGGGAGTCGACGAGATGATGGTGTCGGCCGCGATACCCGGATCGTTGACGTACGTGATGTTGCCGATGGTGAGTCCGAGATTGAGCAACGCGGTGCGGGCCTGGTCGATGGTGAGGCCGGTGAGGTTGGGGACCGCGATGGGCGTGTTCGACGGGTTGTAGACGAGTTTGATGGCAGCGTCGTCTCCCACGAGTTCGCCGGCCGGAGGATCTTGCGACCACACGATGTTGGCGTCGACGCCCGGGTTCTCCTCGGCGATCGGGACGACGGTGAGACCCAAGTCTTCGATTGCTCGCACGGCTTCTTCGAGTGACAGTCCGGTGACGTTCGGAACTTCGATCGACGGAGTAGATGACGAGTCGTTCGACAAGAGAAGCAAGCCGACGACGAGGCTCGCCAGCACCACCATGGCCGCGATCACCGAACCCACGATCAATCCGGTGCGTCGGCGCGGTTCGTCGGGTTGAACGAGTGAACCCGACGCGTCGAATCCCGGCGGGCGATCGCTGATCATGATCTTCGTGCGTGGAACATCGGCTCTGGGCGACGATGCGGTGGGTGGAGGAAGGATCGGCTCGTTGGCCACAGTGGGCGGCGGCTCGGGAGTGTCGCGTTTGTTGATGATCGCGGCCAGAGCCTGCACCGGAAGCCCGTCGCGGAAACGGCGTAGATCGTCCCGGACTGCTTCGGCCGTGGGGTAGCGACGTGTCGGATCCTTGGTGAGAAGTCGTGCGACGATCGCTTCGAATGCTCGCGGCACGTCGGGTGCAAATTGGTTGAGCGGCGTGGGTTGATCGTGAACTTGCTTGTACGCGATGGCCACCGTGTTCTCACCGGTGAAGGGCACGCGACCGGCCACCATCTCGTAGAGCACGATGCCGAGTGAGTACAGATCGCTGCGTGGATCGGGTTGGCCACCCTGCGCTTGCTCGGGTGAGAAGTACGCGGCGGTGCCCATGACGGCACCGTGTTGGGTGAGACCCGTGTCGGCTGCGCTACCGAGCGCGCGCGCGATACCGAAATCGGCCACTTTGAGTTGACCGTTGCTGCCGATGAGGATGTTGCCCGGCTTGATGTCGCGGTGGACCACGTTGTTGCGATGAGCGAACGACAGTGCGGCGGCAACTTCGATACCGACCTCGGCCGCCTTGGTGGCCGAGATGGGGCCGATGTCGCGGAGAGCATCGGCCAAGGTTCGACCCGGCACGTACTCCATGGCCATGAAATAGGTGTTGTTGCTCCGACCCCAGTCGTACACACTGACGATGTTGGGGTGGTTGAGGTTGGCGGCCGACTGGGCTTCGCGACGGAATCGTTCGACGAAGGCCGGGTCGGTGGCGAACTCGGGGAACAGGACCTTGATGGCCACGAGGCGATCGAGAAGTACGTCGCGGGCCAGGTAGACGTCGGCCATTCCGCCGCGGCCGATGCGCTGTTGCATCTCGTAGCGATCGTTGAGAATGACGCTCCCGTGGTCGGACATAACTGTGGAAAGGCTATCGGTGGGCGATCAGCGGGTCAGGGCAACATCCATGACCGCTTTGGCCACCGGACCAGCGAGACGACCACCGGTCCCTTCACTGATCTCGGCGTTGGTTCCCTTGAGCATCACAGCGATGGCGTAGCGCGGGGTGTCGACCGGAGCGAATCCGATGATCCAGGCGTGTGAGCGTTCGGGTTCACCCGGTCCGTTGAGTTGAGCAGTTCCGGTCTTGGCGGCGGCCTGTACACCGTTGGCGAGCTGGAAGCAGCACGATGCCGTGCCGTCGCGCACCACTTCGGTCATGAGTTGGGCGAGGATCCTCGACGACTCGGGTGTCATGGTCTGCTTCCACACCGATGGCCGAGTGCGATCGAGGAGGCGACCGTCGTGATCGCGCGTCGAATCGATCACGTAGGGCTTCATCATCGCGCCACCGTTGGCAACCGACGCCGCCACCAGAGCCATGTGCAGCGGAACCATCTGAGTGTTCCCCTGACCGAAGCCTCCGATGGCGAGCAGCGGAAGGTTGTCTTCGAAGTAGTCGGCCGTGCCGAACGTGCTGGCGGCCGATCGAGGGAGGTCGAACGGAAGTGATTCTCCGATACCGAAGCGTTGAGTGGCGGCCACGAGTTTCTGGGGTCCGAGTTCGAGCGCCGTTCGTGCGAAGGGGGTGTTGCACGAACGGCGGAAGACTTCGATCAGATCGCCGCCGCACACCTTGTCCTTGTAGTTGGTGATCGGGTCGGTGGTCTGGGGTGGTAGGAACTCGGACTCTTCGGCGAACACACTCTCGAGACCGATGGTGCCCGCGTCGAGGGCAGCGGCGGTGGTGATGACCTTGAACGTGGAGCCGGGCATGTAGCGCTGTTGATAACTGTTCGCCAGCAGCGGGTCGCCGGGCACGTCGTTCAGATACCGAATGATCGACCCCGCGAGGTCGTCGTCATCAGTGGTGAGGAGATTCGGATCGAACGACGGGAAACTCCACAGTGCCTTGACCGCACCGGTGCGGACATCCACGACCACGACCGAACCCTCACGCTCGCCGAGGGCCCGACGAGCGGCGGCCTGAATCTTCGAATCGATCGTGGTGACGACCGTGCCGGTGGTGTCTCCGCCGTCGAAGAGCGAGGCCAGACCTTTCACTTGTTGTTCGGCGGTGCGACCGGCCAACACATCGTTGGCGACCCGTTCGATTTGGGTGGCACCGTACGCGAACGTGTAGTAGCCGGTCACGTGCGCGTACAGCTCTCCGTCGGCGTACACACGCTTCCACGGATGTTCGCTTCCAGGCTCTGATCGAATCGACTCGGCGATCACCTTGCCGTCGATGGTGGTGATCTCGCCTCGGGGATCGTTGAACGTGCGCACGGTGAGACGTGTGTTGCGAGCGTCGGCATCGAGGTTCGACTTGCGGCCCACCTGGATGACGTTCAACTGGACGAAGAGAATCGCGTAGAGCGCGAGGAGAGCGACCGCGAGACGACGAATACGTTGATTCATGACGCGGCCTGCTCGTGTCGACGAGCCCGACGGGCTTCCCAGCGTTCGCGGATGGTCGGGCGGTCGGGGATCTCGCCGAGTCGGCGTGCGGACGCATCACTCGTTCGAATGAGAAGAGCAAGGATCGCGTAGTTGGCCACCAGGCTCGATCCGCCGTAACTGACGAAGGGAAGAGTGATACCGGTGAGTGGAACCACACGGATCACTCCACCGATGATGATGAATGCTTGAACACCGAGAATCGTGGTGAGGCCGGTGGCGAGCAGTTTCTCGAACGGGCGTTGGGTTCGCAGTGCGGTACGCAGCCCGGCCCCGATGACGACGACGAAGGCGAGGAGGATCGCGGTCGCGCCGAACAGACCGAGTTCTTCGCCGATTGCCGCGAAGATGAAGTCGTTCTTGGCCTCGGGAATACGGGTCGGATCGCCGAGACCCAGGCCCGTGCCCGACGTGCCACCGCTGCCGAGAGCGAACATGGCTTGCGCGAGTTGGTAACCCTTGCCGTCGTAGCGACTCCACGGGTCGAGCCAGATGGCGACGCGAGTTTGTACGTGATCGAAGAGGTGATAGGCCGCGAAACAGGCTCCCGCGAACAACGCGAAACCGAGCGCCAGATAGCCGGCACGTTCAGTGGCGACCCACACCATCACCACGAAGAGTGTGAAGAAGAGCAGACTCGAACCGAGGTCGCGTTGACCGACCATCACCACCACCGAGAACGCCCAGGCCCCGATCAGAGGAAGAAGATCGCGAGGTTCGGGAATGGTGAAGCGACCCCACTGACGCGTGCCGCGGGCGATGAGGCTGCCGCGCTCGGAGAGGTAGCCGGCGAAGAAGAGCGCCAAGGCCAACTTGGCGAACTCACCGGGCTGGAAGTTGATCGGTCCGATGTTCACCCAGATGCGTGCGCCACCAGAGCTGAAGCCGAGGCCGGGCACCATGGGGAGCAGTAACAGCACGGCGGCAGCACCGAAGAAGTGCCATTGATAGCGAGCCAGGTCGTTCACGCGTTCGACGAACAACAGCACGACGACGAACGTCGCGATGGCGATGAAGGTCCAGGTGGTTTGGAGTCCGGCCAGCCGTTCGGACAAGCGTGCGATCATCACGTAACCGAGACCGTTGAGCAGTACGGCGATCGGCAACAAGGTCGAATCGGCACCGTGCGCGAGTCGGCGCACGGCGATGTGGGCGAAGAGAAGCACGGCCAGGAGAACACCGAGGAACGGAAGGATCCGCGGTGGGATGACCGAGTTCTTGCCGAGTGTGGCGAGTGTGTAGGCACCAGCGGTGATGACGCCAGCGGCGATCACCAAGCCCAGTTCGATGGATCGCCGTCGATTGGCGATCGAGTAATCGGGTGCGGTCACTTCGACGTGATGGCGCTGACGGCAACCGCCACCGTGATGGCGGCCGCGGCCAGCCACATCGCCCACGCAGCCACGTTGAACCACACCGAGGTTCGGCTGCGCGCGGGAGGATCCATGATGGTCGCGGCGATCGGCGGAATCTCCGTGACAACCGGAGTGCTGTCGGTCGATGCAGCGAGAGCGAAGTCGACCACGAGAACGGTCACGTTGTCGCGTCCTCCGTTGGCGTTGGCCAAGGCAACCAAACGATCGGCGAGATCTTGTGGACCGATGGACGATCGCACCTGTGTTTCGATTTCGTTGTCGTCGGCTTCGTCGACGAGACCATCACTGCAGATGATGAAGCGGTCGCCGTCTTCGATGTCGACCTCGAAGGTGTCGACGTCGACGTACGTGTCGATGCCCATGGCTCGCAGCACGATGTTGCGCTGGTGATGAACTCTCGCTTCGGCGCGTGTGATCGCCCCGCGGTCGACCAGTGATTGCACGTGGGAATGATCTTTGGTGATCTGTCGCAGTTCACCGTGACGCCAGAGATAGGTGCGGGAGTCTCCGACGTTGGCCACGACGGCTTTGTGATCGAAGGGATTCGACACCGCCAGGCCGGTGATGGTCGTACCCATTCCGGCCTTGCTGGAGTCGAGGATCGACTCGGAGTGAATGGCGGTGTTGGCGTGACGAACAGCGGCGGCGACGTCATCGGACGCGAGAACGATGTTGCCGGCTTCGCTCAGAACGTCGCGCAGAGTGGTGACGGCGATGTCACTGGCAACTTCACCAGCGCTGTGCCCGCCCATGCCATCGGCGACGAAGTACAGACCATTGGCACAGAGGAACGAGTCTTCGTTCGCCTCGCGAACCCGACCGACGTGGGTGGCGACACCGGCGACGACGCGGATCATCGCTCGGCCTCGACGATGAGCGATCCCATCTGAACGCGGTCGCCGGGCCGTAGCGCGACGACATCGGAGATGCGGTTGCCGTTCACGAGGGTTCCGTTGGTGGAGCCGAGATCTTCGACGACGGCGGCACCGTTGGCGATCCAGATACGGGCGTGAACGTTGCTGAGAAACGAATCGTCGGCCACCGACAGATCGGTGTTCTCGGAACGACCGATGACGAGCGGGTCCGATCCGATTTCGATCTGTTGGCCCTTGTGTCGCTTGGGGGCGACGACGCGAAGTTCGGTGACGCGTTGGCGGCGCGGAACCTTGGTGGTGCCGTCAGCCGGCATCAAGGGGACGGGGCCGGTGGAACGCGACACCGCCGGAACACGAACCTCGGTCCAGACCGCCCACACCACCCGGGCGAAGAAGAGGTACAGCGCGGCCAGAAGGACGAACCGCAGAAGTCCGAGAAGTTGATCGGTCATCGTGCTGCGGCTTCGAACCGGATGGAGTGGCTTCCCAGGTTGATGATGTCGCCGTCGCGGAGTCCGCGCTCGGCGCTGATGGTGACTCCGTTGACCTTGGTGCCGTTGGTCGACCCGAGGTCGGAAATCGCGTAAACGCCGTTGACGACGTTGACCTCGGCGTGTCGGCGGCTGACGTTGGCGTCGTCGAGAACGATCGTGCAGTCGGGTGACCGACCGATCACCACGGACGACTCTCCGAGTGGGTACGACTGGCCGCCCGAGACGACGAGGGCGCTGGCCGTGATCGGGCTCTCGGCGCGACGAACCTTCGAGTCGATCTCGACGCGGCCCGACTTCACCTTGTCGTCGGCCACCAGCGAGACCGTGATGGGTCCTTTCAGGTGGTAGCCCTCGGCGCGGGCGTACTCCTTGGCTGCTTCGTTCAGTTCGATCTCGAGAGCGGCCTGGAATTCTTCGAGTTGGTCGAGGTCGCGTGGGTGCAGGCGGAACACGAAGTCGTTGGGGGCGACGCGTCGGCTCTTCGAGTCGACCGATCGCTTGTCGTCGATCTCTCGGACGAGGTGGCGGCCGAGGTCGATGGGCCGCACGTTCGTGCGGTTCCCTCGATTGAAGATTCCTGCGGCCATCGTCCACCTCCTTCGCCGTGATGACAGGCGGGGAAAATCGTACCGGTGCAGGGTCGACGCTCTGTGTCGCCCGGGTGGCCACCCCCTCTCGGGGCGGTAGCGTTCACGACCTGTTACTCGGGCGAGTGGCGGAATGGCAGACGCGCTGGCTTCAGGTGCCAGTGTTCGCAAGGACGTGGGGGTTCAAGTCCCCCCTCGCCCACCACCACTGTTCTTTTGGTGATGGTTTTTCACCGTATGGGTGAAGTTTCCGCACCAGAATCACGGGTCACGCGAAGAAGCGTCCCCGGCACCGGTTTTCTGGTGCGAGATCTTTACCCCTGTGGTGGAAAATTCTCACCAGATCAACGGGGTGGGTCAGAGACCGAGGCGTTGGAACTGATCGTCCGGTGCGTCGACGTCGCGGAGAACCGATCGGAGGACACCCTCCAGCTGATCGGCCAGACCGGTGCCCGACAGATCTCGATCTTCGTGAGGATCGCCGACCACGTCGAACAACAGGTCTCGTGTCGTTCCGGTGTTGGTCATCGCCCAGAAGGGCACGACATCTCCTGACCCGAAGGGCTGACGAATCACCGGCACCGACGAGCCAGGCATGTAGTCGAGTGTGGCGCGATGGTCGGGCTTGGGAAGTCGAACGTTCGGCATCGCATGGATAGGCATGGTCGACCACCGGTTCGACCACATCGACAACGGCCGATTGTCGTTGCGAGGGGCCCGCACGTATTTGAACTGATCGTGGACGATCTGCACTGCGCGTCCCCACACACCGGTCAGTACGTAGTCACGAACCGATGAGGTGTCCCCGCTGACGAGAGGAGCGAGCGAATGACCGTGGGTTCGGTGATCGACCGACACCCCGAAGATGTCGCAGAGCGTGGCGAACACATCGACCGTCGTGGTGAGAGCCGAGTTGGTATGGGCGGCCACACCAGGCCAGGCCACCATCAAGGGAATGTGACCGAGAGGTTCGTACACCGGAACACCCGGTTTCCCGAACACGTCTTTTTCACCGAGATAGTGGCCGTGGTCGGTACAGACGATCACCGCGGTGTCATCCCAGAGACCTCGACGATCGATGGCGTCGAGTAGTCGGCCGAACTGGTGGTCGATGAACGACAACTTGGCGCCGTAGTTGGCGCGAATGTGCTGGGCCGTTCGCGCGTCGAGCTTCCCCGAGGCCACGGCATCGGCCAAATAGGGAGGCCAGATCACCTTCGGGCCTTCCCACTCGGGGTCGTACATCGACATCCACGGCTCTGGAACATCGAATGGTTCGTGCGGATCGAACTCGTCGACGAACAACATGAACCGTCGATCGGACGGTGCTTCGTGTTCGATCCACCGGGCGGCGTGCGACATCGTGCGTGCCCCGGGGAAGTCGTCCTCGGTCTTGAACCAGGTGCGCGTCGTGTCGTAGTGGCGAGCCACCCATGATTCGTCAGCCGGAACTGCCGGCGCCCCGACCCATGACGGATCGGGTGCGGTGCGCCACGGATCGTCTTCGTGTCCGCGCACGTACTCCCATGCGGTGAAGTCGGTGTGGTAGTTCTCGCCACCGGTCTCGAAGAGGTGCGGATGATCCGACACCAACATCGTGGTGACACCCGTCTGTTGGAGATGGCGCGTGATCGGGTCTTCCCACAACTCGATCGAGCCCCACGGACGCCAGAGGAAATCCCACGACCCGCAGAGAATGTCGTGACGGGCCGGCATGCACGGCAACGATCCGGTGTAGTGGCGGTCGAACTTCACGGCTCGCTTTGCGAATCGATCGAGGTTCGGAGTGTCGAATTCGGTGCCGCCGTACGCACCGATCATGTGGCGGTTCAGGCTGTCGAGGAGAACGACGACGACGTTCTTCGGCGTTGCGATGTCCCCCACGCCGAGCACCCTAGGTGATGACGAGGCGAGCCTCGATCGGACACGGTTCGATCAGAAGCGATCAGAAGCGATCAGAAGATGGTGTAACCGCCGTCGACGGTCACTTCCTGACCGGTGTGATACGTCAGGGCCGGGTCGGCGAGGAATGCACCGACTTCGCGGAACTCGGCGGCATCGGCCCAGCGGCGAACCGGAGTACGGCGAACGGTCACATCGCGGAACTTGTCGTTGGCGTAGGCGGGTCCGGCCATCTCGGTGATCGTCCAACCGGGAATGAGTGAGTTCACCCGAATGCTGTGGCGGGCCAGACCGACGGCGAGTGCACGCATGAGTCCGTTCAGCGCCGTCTTCGACGTTCCGTACGCCTCGTTGCCCGCCGCGCCATGAATCGCCGACGTCGACGACACCAGAACGAGTGACCCACCGGATCCTTGTCGCACGAGATGTCGAGCCGCTTCGCGGACGGTGACAAACACTCCGTCGAGATTGGTGGCCATGACTTCGCGCCATTGATCGAGTGTCAAGTCGAGGAACGGAACACCGTGGCCGGACCGTCCTGCATTGGCGAAGCAGCCATCGAGGCGACCGAAGTCGGCCACGGTGCGGTTCATCGATTCGATCACTTGCTGCTCGTCGGAGACATCGCATTCATATCCACGAGCGGCGACACCGTGATCCTTGAGAATGTCGACTGCTTCGGCATTGCGATCGGCCCGCCGACCCCACACCGCAACCGACCCGCCCACCGCGGCGATTCCTTCGGCCATCCCGAGACCGATGCCTGAGTTGCCGCCGGTCACCACGAACACCTTGCCGGTCAGATCGGTGCGTCCGCGCGGATTGGAATGACTGGTCATGTTGTCACCGTAGAACATCTACTTGGTCGTGTTCCGAGCCGGATCACTAGCCTCACATCGTCAGTCGAGCATCGTCGCTCGACGCGGGAGGAACACATGAAGATCGCCGATTTGTTCTCGGTTCAGGGCAAGGTCGTCCTGGTGACCGGAGGCTCTCGTGGTATCGGCGAGATGATCGCCGGCGGATTCCTCGCCAACGGAGCCAAGGTGTACATCTCGTCGCGCAAAGCCGATGTGTGCAACGAAACCGCCAAGCGCCTGTCCGACACCTTCGGAGGCGGGTGCATTTCTCTCCCGGCCAACCTCGCCGACATGGCGGGTATCGACGGTTTGGTCAAGGCGCTGACCGAGCGCGAGAACCATCTCGACATCCTCATCAACAACGCGGGTGTCTCGTGGGGAGCGCCACTCGACGAATTCCCCGAGGTCGGCTGGGACAAGGTGTTCGACACCAATGTGAAGGGCGTCTTCTTCCTCACCCAGAAGTTGCTGCCGTTGCTCGAGGCCCGCGCCACCAACGACGACCCGTCTCGTGTGGTGAACATCGGATCGATCGATGGCATTCGTACGCCCATCTTCGACACTCATTCGTATGGTCCGTCGAAGGCCGCCCTTCATTCGTTGACCCGTCAGATGGGCTCGAAGTTGGTGAAGCGCAACATCATCATGAATGCCATCGCCCCGGGTCCGTTCCCCACGTGGATGCTCAGCACCGGAGTGGGTACGGGCGGCGACGTCGACAACACCGACTGGAGCGTGGTGGCTCGCGGCAATCCACGCAAGCGAGTCGGCACTCCCGAAGACATCGCGGGTCTGGCCATCTTTCTGTGCTCGCGCGCGGGTGCCTACACCGTGGGCGAAGTGATCGCCTGTGACGGCGGCCAGGTCAACAGTTGATCAGATCCGCTCGAGGGCGGCGCCGTCGAACAACGGCGTGAGTTCCTCGGCCGCGATCAAAACGTCGATCTCGACAGTGCTCGGGGTGGCAATCGTTCGCTGAGCCGCGTCGAGAATGTGCGGAAGAAGCGTCGCATCACTCGACGTGTTCAAGAAGAGATCGTCGTTCGACAAAACGAAACGTACCGCGGTCGCGATCGATGCCGGCTCGGTGATCGGCTCGTACCAACTGCGGTGACCGGACGGACCATCGTCCCAGCGGCGACGGGCGATCGACTTGATGGTCTGCATCGCGACCCCGCGGGCTTCGCAGATCTCCCGGAGATGTCGGACGTCGTGTTCGTATTCGGGAAGACGCAGCAGACTCGGATTGAACGGAAACAGAACCGAGTCGAACTCGAATCGTTCGAGACTGCGCATGTGCATCGACGGAATGCGAAGTCCGTGGCCGGTGACTCCGAGGTGACGTACCAGTCCTTCGTCGCGAGCACGGATCAGCGCCGCGAGTGCGCCACCATCCGACATGACCAGGCTCCACTCGTCTTCCTCCACGAGGTTGTGCATCTGGATCAGGTCGATGGAGTCGACACCCATTCGCCGGAGCGACGACTCGAGTTGGCGACGCGCCCCATCGGCCGTGCGCTCGTCTGTCTTGGTCGCGAGGAAGACCTCGTGCCGGTGCTCGCGCAGCCATGGTGCGAGCCGTTCTTCCGATGCTCCGTACGACGCAGCGGTGTCGATGTGATTCACACCAGCGGCCACTGCGAGATCGAGAGTCGTGATCGCGCGACTCTCGCTCATGCCGCCGAGGGCGGCCGCACCGAAGATGACTCGTGACGACTGGTGGCCGGTACGCCCGAACGGTGCGGTGATCAGCATGAGGCGACCGTAGTGCGTCGGAAGTAGGGTCGGACGCGGGAGAACAGATGATGACCACCAACCATTTCGATGTCCTGATCGTGGGGGCCGGAATCTCCGGCATCGGTTCGGCGTATCACGTGAAGACGCTCTGCCCCGATCGCTCGTTCGCCATTCTCGAAAGTCGCCCCGACATCGGTGGCACCTGGGATCTCTTCCGCTATCCAGGTGTTCGATCCGACAGCGACATGCACACGCTCGGGTATAGCTTCAAGCCCTGGACCGACGCCAAGGCGATCGCCGATGGTCCATCGATCATGAAGTACCTGCGGGCCACCGTGCAGGAGTTCGGCATCGCACCGCACATCAAGTTCAACCATCTGGTCTCACGCGCCGAATGGAACTCCGAGTCGGCCAGCTGGACGCTGACGGCGAAGCGGGCCGACACCGGTGAGACGGTCACGTACTCGTGCAACTTTCTGCACATGTGCTCGGGCTACTACTCGTACAAAGAGGGCTACACCCCCGAGTTCCCGGGCCGCGATCGATTCCGGGGCACGATCATCCATCCGCAGAAGTGGCCCGAGAACTTCGACTACTCGGGCAAGCGCGTGGTTGTCATCGGTTCGGGTGCCACCGCCATGACCGTGGTACCCGCGATGGCCGACAAAGCCGCGCACGTGACCATGCTCCAGCGTTCGCCCACGTACGTCGTGGCGCGTCCCGATGTCGATCGCGTCGCCGAGGCGCTCCGCAAGGTGTTCCCCGAGAAGATGGCGTACGCCATCACCCGCAAGAAGAACACGGTGTTGCAGGGTTTCTTCTACGGACGCACCCGTACTCAGCCCGAGAAGGTGAAGGCCACACTCCTCACCGGTGTTCGACAGGCGCTCGGTCCCAACTTCGATGTCGACAAGCACTTCACGCCGTCCTACAACCCGTGGGATCAGCGCATGTGCCTTCTGACAAACGGCGACCTCTTCACGTCGATTAACGCCGGTCGCGCCTCGGTCGTCACCGATTACATCGACACCTTCACCGAGACTGGCATTCGGCTGAAGTCGGGAGTCGAACTCGAGGCCGACGTGATCGTCACGGCCACCGGACTCAACCTCGTCACGCTCGGCGAGATGACGTTCGAGGTCGATGGTGAAGTCGTCGATTTCGCCCAGACCTGGACCTATCGCGGTGTTGCTTACTCCGATGTTCCGAACTTGGTGTCGACTTTCGGATACATCAACGCGTCGTGGACCTTACGGGCCGACTTGGTGAGCACCTTCGTGTGTCGTCTGCTCAATCACATGCGTGAGACCAAAACGGTGCAAGTCACACCGCGCCTACGCGCCAGCGACCGCGGCATGACACCGCGACCGTGGATCGAACAGTTCTCGGCTGGGTACATGCAGCGCACGATGGACCAGATGCCCAAGCAAGGCGATCGCGAACCGTGGGTGAACCCGCAGTCGTTCAAGATCGAACGCAAGACCATCGGCAAGGGGCGCCTCGACGACGGCGTTCTTCAGTTCACGCGGCCGCGGGTTCGCGAGTCGGTGTTGGCGGGCGAGTAGCCGGCTGCCAACCGGGTCGACCGAACACGAACTTGGCTCGGTCCGACCAGTTGTCGGCCGATGCCACGTCGCGGCCGATGTCGACCATCTCGTGGTAGGCGACTTTCACCGGGTTGTAGAAGTCGATGTTCTTCGTGAGTCCGTAGCGCACACGTCGCACCTCGGGCACGAACGTCTTGAAGATCTTGTCCCAGACGATCAGGATGCCGCCGTAGTTCTTGTCGATGTACTGCCGATTGGCTCCGTGGTGAACCCGATGGTGTGACGGAGTGTTGAAGACCTTCTCGATCGGCTCGGGTAGACGGTCGATCGCTTCGGTGTGAATCCAGTACTGGTAGAGCAAGTTGAGTTGCGACGCCTTGGCGGTGGTCTTCAACGGAAAGCCGAGCAGCGGCATGGGCCAGTACACCCACGACATCAGCCAGAACGACCACGGCTGTCGGAGCGCGGTCGACAGGTTGTAGCGACGTCCGGAGTGATGAGCGATGTGGTTGCCCCAGAAGAGCCGGACCTCGTGCATCCACCGGTGGTTCCAGTAGTAGAGGAAGTCCCAAACGACCATGGCCTTGAGCAACGAGAAGCGGCCACCACCGACATTGGAGAGACGGTGGGCGAACAGTCGGCGATTGATACGGCCGAGTACACCTTGCAGTGCGAAGCCGATCACGACGTTGCCGATCAGCAATCCGAGGCTGGACGCTGTGTCCTTCCTCTCGTAACCGAGAGGGACGAGCGGATCGGGTGTCGGCGAACCATCGTCCGGCGGAATCGACGCGTTCAACGCCTCGAGTTCACGGCGCGGTTTCTTCTTCAACGAGCGGTGCTCGGCGACCATGGTGGCCACGAAGAACGGCAACGTGAGTCGGTCGATCAGGTCGACTTGAGAGAGCACCGACTTCTTGGCCACGTTCGGAGATTAGTTGAGTGGTTTGGCCAGTTTGATGGAAGCCGTCGTGTCGGGAGCGGCCAGGGCCTTCATCGCGACCTCGAAATCGGGGAGTGCGAACACTTCGCCACCATCGGTGATCATGATGAATCGATCGAGTGTTTCGAGAAACGTTCGATCGTGACTGACCGCGACCACGGTTCCTTCGAAACCGTCGAGTGCCCGTTCGAGTGCTTCGGACGATTCGATGTCGAGGTTGTCGGTGGGTTCGTCGAGCAACAGAACGTTGTGCCCGTCGAGCTCGAGACACAGAATTTCGAGACGAGCCTTCTGTCCACCCGAGAGGGTAGGAAACTCTTGGCGCGCATTGGCGTGGAGTCCGTAGCGGGCCAGAGCGCGCATCGACTTCTCCTCGTCGACCAGACGATCACGCACGATGTCGAGTGCGGTGCGATCGGCGAACTCGGGTCGGTTGTTGACCTGAGTGAACATTCCGACCGACGTCCGCGGACCGAAGCCCACGATTCCCTCCGTGGGCTGACCCTTGCTGGCGAGAACGTCAAGCAAATGGGTCTTGCCGGTTCCGTTCGGCCCGATGAGGCCCACTCGTTCACCGTGATGGATCTCCTCGGAGAACGGTAGGAACAGTCCGTCGATCGCGACATCGTCGAGTTTGGCCACGCGACGGGCCGCGTCGGCGCCCCGCAAGCGAACGTGAATCTTCTGGTCGGGAACGGGAGGCGGAGGCGGACCAGCCGCGACGAACTTCTCCCAGCGTGTCTCGGCGGCGTTGGCTTTGGTCGCGTTCTTGAAGTTCTGCGCCGCCCGCTGCTTCATGATCTTCATGTGGTGGAACAGGCGACGTTCTTCGTCGTTCCAGCGCTTCAGTTCGTCACCGAGCTGCTCTTGTCGATTGGCCCGAGCCTCGGGGAACGTCGTGTACGAGCCGCCGTGCACCCACGCCCCGGAACCCTCGATCACGACGATCTTGGTGGCCACGCGTTCGAGGAGTCGGCGATCGTGGCTCACCATCAAGATCGTCGACTTGGTCTCAAGGATGCGGTCCTCGAGCCAGCCACGCGTCGGAATGTCGAGGTAGTTGTCGGGCTCGTCGAGGAGCAGAACATCGGAACCCGACGTGAGTAACAAGTCGAGAACGAGTCGCTTGCGCTCGCCACCGGAGAGTTCGGAAACCAAGCGCCGCGAGAAGTCGTCGATCTTGGTCTTCACACTGCGATCGGCCGCCGCGTGCCACTTGGTCTCGAGCTCGTAGCCACCGAGGTCACCCCAGTCGGCCAACGCCTCGGCGTACTCCATGCCGTCGTCGTTGCCGAGGTTGCGTTCGGCGGCGGCCAGACGACGACCGGCCTGCCGGAGCTGTGCCGGTGCGACTTCGATGAGCATGTCGCGCAGTGAGTCGGTCGGACGTGACATGCCGACGTCCTGAGTCATCGACAGCATCGTGCCGAGCACGTTGAACTCGCCTTCGTCGGCGTCGATGACGCCGGAGAGGATTCTCAGGATCGTGCTCTTGCCGACCCCGTTGGCGCCGACCAGGGCGGCGTGTTCGCCCGGTGCCACACCGAATGAGACGTCGAAGAACAATTGATCGCCGCCCGGAGGTGCGTAGGCGAGTTCGGAGACCGTGATGCTCACACGGTCATTCTCGCGTCACGCCGACCGAAACGGTCGCGACACGGTCGCGACACGGTCACGACACGTAGAGCCGCACCTGATCGCTTTCGAAGCTGCTGGCGAGGATCTCCAGACGACCGTCGTTGTTGAGATCGACCACCATCATCGACCCAGCCTGCGCGTAGCCGGTCTGCAAGACGCGGGTGTTGAAGGCGGAAGGTCCGGTCTGCTCGAGAATGAACAGCCGGTCGTCACCGTCTCCCGACACGGCGAGATCGACGTCGCCATCGGCGTCGACGTCACCCCAACCGAACACTCCCGGCGCGGCCTGGAACGCGGTGCCCACGCTCGGACGCGAGACGATGCCGGTGCTCACGAGTTGTACCGACCACTCGGCACGGGGATCGGCCCCGGGCGTCAAGCGATAGACGCCCGACTCCACCTGGCCGGGCCGGGTCGTGTTGGTGTGATTCGACGCGATCCACCCGAACGTTCCGGGTCCGTCGAGATCGGGAACGAGCGATACCTGGATCACCTTGCCAATAGACGATGTGATCACGTGCTTCTGCCACGTGGGTAGGCCGTCGGCGCCAGCCGGAAGTTGTTCGAACCAGATCGCGCTCTCGGGCGTCAAGAAGTACTGACCCGAGACGATGTCGACGTCGCCGTCACCATCCACATCAGCGGCCACCGGCAAGGAGCCACCACCTTGACCGACCGGATGTGCGGTGGTCTCGAAGCCGTCGGCAGTTCCGCGGAACCACACCGTGTTCGCATCGGTCGACGTCTCACCGATCGCCACGATGTCGAGAACACCATCGGCATCGATGTCGGCCACGGCGGGACGGTGGTAGAACTCGGTCGCACCATTGGCCACGAGGTCGGTGGTTTCGAATTTCGCCATTCCGCCTTCGACTCCGACGTTCTCCCAGACGACGAGAGCGCCGCACGGACCGATGGTGCCGATGGAGGCACACACGAAGAATCCGATGCCACCGATGATGTCGGTGTCGCCGTCACCGTCGAGGTCGCCGACCCACGGTTGATTGAAGAAGTAGTAACCGTCGTCAGTCGTGACGATGTCGTCGCGTACGAAGTTGGTGGGACCTCCGGTTTGGTAGAGGACGGCCAGCGTGCTGGTTCCGACCGTCACGTTCTTCATGTCGATGTCACCGAACCCATTGACCAGGACCTCGAGGATGCCGTCACCGTTGAAGTCGGCGACGGCGGCGCCCGCGGCTCCTCCGAAACCGTCGACCAATGTGTGGTAGCTGAATGCGGCGTCATCAGCGGCGGTACCGACCTCGATCGCTCCGGTGCCGAACGGTGGCAACGTGGTGGTGGGCGCTTCGGTGACCGGAGCGTCCGTGATGGGCGGCGCCGACGACGCTGAAGTCGATTCAGCCGGGGCCGACTCCGAGTCACCACCTCCGCAGGCAGCCACCGCGAGCAACGAAACGAGTGATGACACGACACCCAGTCGCTTGAACGACATGTTCCCCTCCAACAGTCGGACTTTTCGACGACTGTAGTCGGCCGGGCGAGTCGCCGGTTTCGCGTCGTCAGTGAGCGACCTTCACCAACAACTTCCCGCGGTGGCCCCCGCTCATCAAGATGTCGAGCGCGCGCGGGAACGATTCGATTCCGGTCTCGACGTGCTCGGGCATAACGAGATCGCCGTGGTCGAGCCACTGCGTGAGCTGTGCCTCGGCCGCGGCGTAAGCGTGTTCGAAGTGGAACACCGCGAAACCTTCCATGACCGCTTGACGCTCGGCGAGTTTGAGATAGTTCCGTGGTCCGCGAACGTTCTTCATGTCGTCGTACTGCGAGATCGCGCCGCAGATCACGATACGTGAACCGCGGTGAATGTTCATGAGCACGGCGTCGAGGACGTCACCACCCACGTTGTCGAAGAAGACGTCGACTCCATCGGGGAGAAGTTCGCGGAGCCGTGCCTCCATGTCGTCGTTGCGGTAGTCGATGGCGGCGTCGTAGCCGAGTTCGTCGATGAGGAAGTGGCACTTCTCCGGTCCGCCGGCGATTCCGATCACTGGCGATGCTCCGAGAAGCCGCGCGATTTGTCCGGCGACCGAACCAACGGCCCCCGCGGCAGCCGACACCACGACTGATTGGCCAGCGCTCACATGACCGACTTCGGTGAGTCCGACGTAGGCGGTGAGGCCGGTGGTGAGTCCGAGGGCGCCGAGCCAGGCCCGTGGCGGCACGACCGATGTGTCGAGCCGACGCATCATGAACCCGGGCATGGTGGCGAACGTTTGTGAACACAACGGTCCGAACACCCAGTCACCGACGGCAAGTCCATCGAATCTCGATTCGACGACTTGGCCGACGCCGAGAGCCGGGATCACGCCACCGATTTGTGCGCCTTGATGGAAACTCTCTTCTTCGAGAGTCGTGCGAATGAACGCGTCGATGCCGAGGTGATCGACCACCACGACGACCTGTCCGTCTTCGGGAGCGAGCGCGCCGTCGTCGAGAAACGTGAAGTCGGATGGTTGCGGCCGACCCTGGGGTCGTCGAGCCAGAACGATGCGAGGATTCGAACGGTTGCTTCCCACGACGTCACAGCCCTCCGTCGATCCCGATGATCTGACCAGTGACCCAACTCGACGCCGGTGACACGAGATACAACGCGGCCAGCCCCAGGTCTTCGGGAGTTCCGAGACGACGCATCGGCAGGCGAAGGATCTTCTCCAGCCGTGGAAGGTCACCCTCTTCGAGTCGCATCGCTTTCATCATGATTTCGGTCGGTACGGCGCCGGGCATGATGCAGTTCACGCGAATGCGCGGTCCGAGTTCTTTGGCGTAGGTCATGGTGAGCGAGTTGACGGCTGCCTTCGCCGCGGCGTAGTGACCACTCCCCATCACGGTCGACACGGCGGCTTTCGACGAGATGTTCACGATGCGTCCGCCATCACGCATCATTCGCGCCGCGGTGTTGGTGCACACCCAGATGGACGTGAGATTGAGGCGCATGGTGGCGTCCCACTCCTCACGAGGCAGATCGACGAGCGGTGTCTGAACCGGTGAACCGCCCGCGTTGTTGATGAGGATGTCGAGCGATCCGTATTCGTCGATCGCTCGTTGGCAGAGCGACTGCACGGCGTCGTCGTCGGTGACATCGGTCGGTACGGCGATGGCCCGGCCACCACTCGCTCTGATGTCGCTCGCGACCCGCTCCACTTCGTCGGCTCGACGGGCCGCACACACCACGGCCGCCCCGGCCCCGGCGAGGGCGTGGGCGATTCCTTCACCGATGCCGCGGCCGGCTCCGGTCACGATCGCTACGTCGTCGCTCAGATCGAACATGCGTCGCACGTTCTCGTTCACGATGTCCCCCTTCGTGCTCCCGTGGGAGCGTCCTGCGAGGGAAGTTACCACGAGTAAGAAAGTGCTCGAACCCGTTCGTGACGGGTCGAGTGATGAGCCAGAATGACGGCGTGACTCGTCCGCTCACCCGTCGTCCCGGCCGTCCGCTCGGCGGCCAACTCGACGTGAGCCGCGATGTGGTCCTCGATGCGGCCGAGCGCGTGATCGCCCGCGACGGCGCGAACGCCTCGATCGATGCCATCGCGGCCGAAGCCGGAGTGACCAAGCCGATCGTCTACGACCGGGTGGGGTCACGAGCCGATGTGGCCACCGCCCTGGCCGAGCGGCTGTCTGAACGCATGGCCGTGGCCGCGCGCTCGGCGCTCGGCGGTCGTGGGTTCACTCGGTCGAGCCTGGCCTCGTTCATCGAAGCCAACCTGCGGACCGTGGTCGACCATCGCGACTTGTTCCTCTATGTCACGGGCGGATCGACCGATCAGACCTCGCTCGGCCGTCTGGTGCTGGCCGAACAGTCGGTCACCCCGCTGGCCAAGGCCTTACAGAATTGGCGTCAGCGGGCCGGCCTCGACCCCTCGGTGGCCGATTCGTGGGCCTACGGCATGGTGGGGATGCTGCAGATGGCCTCGCTGTGGGTGATCGGCTCGCCCTCGGCCAACCCGCGGGTGGTGGCCGATCAGTTGGCCGAACTGCTCTGGTACGGCTTGGTCGGCGAACGGCGGCCCGACGAACAGTCCAATAATTACGACCCGTAGGTACCGGGGTGTGTCGGGTGTTACAGTCCCGACGAGGGGGAGAACATGGGTTCTCAGGACAGTTACGAAGATTTGACCGAGTGCGCATTGACGCCCGAGCTCGAGAAGAAACTCGTCGAGTCACACGGCGAATGCGTGTTCATGTGGGCCAACAGCCAGGGCGAACCGTTCGGCGTCGTCATGTCGTACATGCCCAAGGACGGCAAGTTGTGGCTCACGGCGGCGGCCACGCGCAAGCGCATCCCGGCCCTGCGTCGCAATCCGCGTTCGGCGATCTGCATCAACAGCACCGGCGGAAAGATGGGCGGCGGCAAGACCGTCACGTACAAGGGCAACACCTTCATTCATGAGGATCGCGCCACCAAGGATTGGTTCTACCCCGAGTTCTCACGACGCCTGCGCCCCGACAACGAAACGGCCGCACTCGCGTTCCAGAAGTTCCTCGATTCTCCGCACCGCGTGATCATGGAATTCGTCCCCGATTACACGTTGAGTTTCGATGCCGCCCTCATGTGGGCTCGTTCACCAGAAGTCGTCCAGTAAGCCAAGCCCCGATACCAAAGACCTCAGGAGATCCTCATGTCGATGACCGAAGAAGTCCCCGCCCACCTCCAAGGCAACGGGCGCCCCGTTTTCGAAGAGCGCACGCTCACCGATCTGAAGGTGGTCGGTTCGATCCCGGCCGAACTCGATGGTCGGTATCTCCGCAACGGTGCCAATCCGATCACGGGTATGAGCGACCACCCGTTCTTCGGTGACGGCATGATTCACGGTGTTCGCCTCCGCGACGGCAAAGCACAGTGGTATCGCAACCGCTACGTGCAGACACCCTTCATCAAAGACCCGTCCATCGACATCCTCGATCCGAACGTCACACTCGACATGCGGTGCTCGAAGGCGAACACGCACATCGTCGGACACGCCGGCAAGATCCTCGCTCTCGAAGAGGGTCACTTCCCGTACGTACTCGACGGCGACCTCAACACCGTGGGTGCCACCGACTACCAGGGTGTGCTCAAGGGTCCGTTCACCGCACACCCCAAGATTTGTCCGACCACCGGTGAGATGCTCGCATTCGGTTACGCGCCGCTACCTCCGTACCTCACGTACTTGCGCGTGTCGGCCACCGGCGAATTGGTGCAGGTCGAACCCATCACGGTCACCGGACCCACGATGATGCACGACTTCAACATCACCGAGAACTACGTGATCTTCATGGATCTCCCGGCGGTGTTCAATCTCGATCTCGCCCTCGAGGGCAAGATGCCCATCGAGTGGAGTGACACCTACCCGGCCCGCCTCGGCGTGATGCCGCGTAACGGCAACGACTCACAGGTGAAGTGGTACGACGTCAACCCGTGCTACGTGTTCCATCCGATGAACAGCTACGAGGATGGCGACAAGATCGTTCTCGACGTGGCTCGCTTCGAGCACATCTGGAAGGCCGATGCGATGGACTTCCCGCCGCCGCTGCTGTGGCGCTGGGTCATCGACACGCGCACGGGCAAGGTCACCGAAGAGCAGATCGACGATCGCTCGGGTGAGTTCCCGCGCGTCAACGACGCGGTGATCGGGAAGAAGCACCGCTTCGGTTACGAAATGTCGATGGGCAACGCTGGCTTCGGAGAAGTCGACGCCGGCGCCATCTTGAAGTACGACCGCCAGACCGGCTCGCGTACTTCGATCGAACTGGGCAAGGGACGGGTCTCGGGGGAGGCCGTGTTCGTTGCGTCGGCAGCAGCCAAGTCGGAGGACGACGGTTACTTGATGACCTACGTCTACGACGCGGCAGCCGACACCAGTGAGTTCGTGATCTTCGACGCGCTCACCATGGCCGCCGATCCGATCGCGACCGTCCAATTGCCTCGGGTGCCGTTCGGCTTCCACGGCAGTTGGGTCCCGGCCTTCGTGGCCAACTGAATCCGGCCGCACACGCGGCTCTCAACTAAGGGGGAAACATGAAGAGATCCACGACAGTGGGCTCGCGGAGGTCGCGACTCGTTGCCGCGCTCATGGCGGGCAGTTTGATCATCGCCGCCTGCGGTGGTGACGACGACGGCGGCAGTTCCGAACCGGCCGCCACTGAAGCACCGGCCCCGGCCGACTCAGTCGCTCCGGCCGAGCCCGCACCGGCTGATTCGTCGGCCCCGGCCGCTGAGGCTGGCCCGCCGACCGGTCCCGAAATGATCGTCGGCATGGTGAACACCGAAGGCACTCCGGGTCTTGACTTCCCGGACATGCGCCGTTTCGCCGAAGCCGCGTTCGACTACCTGAACACGTCGGGTGGATTCGGCAATCGACCGGTGAAGTTCGAGTCGTGTGTGGCCAAGGGTTCGCCCGAGACGTCACAGGCGTGCGCTCAAGAACTCGTGGGCAAGGGTGTCGAACTCGTCCTTGTGGGTCTCGACCTGTTCCCCGATTACAAGACGTACGAAGCAGCCGGTGTGCCGGTGATCGGCATCCTGCCGATCCTTCCTGGTGACTACACCGCCAACGCGCTGTACCTCTCGGGTGGAACCGCCACCTCGGTGGGTCAGATGGCCACCGTCGCCAAGGAGAAGTTCAATGCGGCGTCGGTGGGAATCGTGAGCGCCGACAACGCGGGAGCCAACCAGGTGGCGGCCGGCCTCGAAGCCGCGCTCACCAAGGCCGGCATCACGTTCAAGACCGTCAAGGGTGGCGACAACGAAACCGACGCGGGTTACCAGGGTCTGATGCGTGAAGCATCGAAGGACAACCCCGATCTGTTGATCTCGCTGTACTCGGACGCGGGCTGCATCGGCACCATGCGTGGCTACGCCACGCTCGGTCTCGACGTTCCGGTTATCACCACCGGCATCTGTGCCGACGATGACGTGATTAGTGTCGTCGGTGATGAGGCCACCAACTGGTATTTCCAGGGTGTCGGCAAGGACACCGAGACGCCCGAGCGGACCTTGCTACGCAAGATCCTTGCTCCGGTGATCGGCGTGGGCGAGGATGAAGTGAGGGCCAACGGCCTCGGACTCGGCGGCCTTGGCTACGTCCTTGTCATGTCGTTGCGCGACTACGCGAACCAGATGGTGGCGGCCGGAACCGAAATGACCGGCTCGAACTTGTTCGACTTCTTGAAGAACTCGACCGGCCTCTTCTTGCTCGGCGGTGAGACACCCATCGAGTGTGGTGCAGTGGCCGCCTACAGCTCGGTCTGTGCGTTCACTTCTCCGTGGGCGTATTACGGCGGTGATGGCAAGGTTGTTCCTCAGGAGGAGCCCTTCTATCTCGTCGACAGCAAGAAGTATTTGCCCTGATTAGCGCGAACCGCTGCCGGGCAACGAAGAAGGGATGGACACCACGTGACTGACTATCTCTTCTATTTGTTGCTCGGTAGCGGCGCCGGGGCGATCATCGCCGCGTTCGGCCTTGGCTTGGTGGTCACGTACCAGGGCTCCGGGGTCGTGAACTTCGCCTACGGCGCGGTGGCGATGTGGAGCGCGTACACGTACGCCGAATTGCGTAACGGCGCATACATCTTCCCGATTCCGGGTCTTCCTGATCGGTATCACTTCGGCGACGACGTGGGTTATCGCTGGGCGATGATCCTCGCGCTGCTCACCGCGGTGCTCATGAGCTTGTTGCTGTATGCACTGGTGTTCAAACCATTGCGAAGAGCGCCGGCTCTCGCCAACGTGGTGGCCAGTATCGGTCTCATCATCGTCTTCATTAGTCTCATCGAGCGGCGGTTCGAAGACATGACCGCAATTCGCGTGGCGTCGATATTGCCGCGTGAGCCCGTCACGATCACCGGGGATCTCACCATCCCCCGCGACGGTTTGTGGTTAGCCGTCATTGCCCTCGTCCTCACGGCCGCACTGTGGGCGGCCGGTAAGTTCCTTCGCGTGGGCTTAGCCACCAAGGCGGCGGCCGAAAACGAAAAGGGTGCAGTTCTCCTCGGATACTCGCCTGATTTTCTTGCCGGCCTCGGTGGCGTCGTCGCCTCGGTCGTCGGCGCCATCATCGCCATCCTCGCTTCGCCCATGATCCAATTGAACCCGAGCATCTTCACGTTCGGCTTCCTCATCCCGGCTCTCGGCGCCGCTCTCATCGGACGTTTCCGCCTGTTCTGGCCGACTCTCATCACGGGTCTTCTCATCGGCATGGTGCAGTCGATGTTCACCAAACTTCAGAACGACGTGAGTTGGTGGCCCGAGTACGGCGCGCGCGAGGGTCTGCCGTTCCTGATCATCATCGTCACGATGGTGGTCCTTGGTGAACGACTTCCCGAACGAGGTGCGGTCAACAACTGGCGTCTGCCGTCAGTTCCAAAAGCCAAAATCAGCGTCTTCTCGGTCGGAGTGCCGTTCGTCTTGGTGATCGCTGGCGTGGTGCTCCTCGGACCGCTGTGGCGAGCCGCGCTCATGACCACGATGGTTGCTGCCGTGTTGGCGCTGTCGCTGGTTGTGCTCACCGGCTTCGGTGGTCAGACGTCGTTGGCGCAGATGGCCTTCGCGGGTCTGGCCGGCTTTCTTCTGTCCAAGTTCGCAACGCAATACGACATCCCGTTCCCGTTGGCGCCGGTTCTGGCTGCGCTCGGCGCGACGGTGCTCGGATTGCTCGTCGGTCTGCCAGCGCTCCGGGTGCGGGGCACCAACTTGGCCATCGTCACGTTGGCGGGTGGTGTGACGATCGCCGAGTTCGTGTTCAAGAACCCGAGCCTCATCGGTGACATCGAGAGTGGCGGCGCGAAGGTGCCCAACCCGGCCCTCGGTGACTGGGACTTTGGGTTGGTGTTCGGAACCAAGACGTCGCGCCCGATCTTCGGGATCTTCCTCGCTTGCATCCTCTTGGTGCTCGCACTTCTCGTCGCCAATGTGCGTCGTTCGAGTTCGGGTCGCATCATGTTGGCGGTGCGCGGTAACGAGCGTGCGGCAGCAGCCATCGGCATCAACGTCACGGGCGTCAAGATGCTCACGTTCGGTCTCTCGTCTTTCATCGCCGGTGTGGGCGGAACTCTCATCGCCTACCGCTTCGGAGCGGTGTCCGATCTTTCGTACGGCACCATGGCATCGCTCACCGCATTGTCGGTTGCGTACCTGGGTGGCATCACCAGCGTGAGCGGCGCGATCACGGCCGGAATCACCGCCACCGCGGGTATCGCCTTCTACGGAATGTCGGAGGTGATCGGTTCACTCGGAACCTGGGAAGCCTTCATCGGTGGTGTGCTGTTGATCTTCACGGCCATCGCCAATCCCGAAGGAATCGCCGGTGCGATTCGTCAACAGACGGCGATGGCCAAGGCCAAGAAGGAACGCGAGAAGGCGGCGGCCGCCGCGAGTTGATACTCGCCCATCAACTGCGCGAGCGCCAGATGTCTTCCGACCACAGGCTGCGCAATTCGCCGGCGATGAAATCACTCGTCCAGCGCACCATGTCGGCCCACGGAAACTCGGCGCTGGCCATCTCGGTGAACGCCATGCCAGCCAGGATCAGTTCGGCGTCTTCGATGTGCACCACGAAACCGCGGGCCGGTTGATCGCGATCGCTCGCTGACAACGGATCGGCTTCGGTCATTCCGAAGCTCTCGTCGGGCCACAATTCTTCGATGCGTCCTTCGAGCGCCATGATCTCGTCGAGTCGCCAGGATCGAGCACCCCAACCGGTGTCTTCTCCGCCGAACATCACCAACTGATCGCTCATGATCCCCAGGATCTGGCGGATCGCTGACGCGGCGTCACGTTCGAGTTGCATCACCCGGGGTTCGGTGAGGGCCATACGTGAGTTTCTCAGAGATCGATCGGCTGGGACGAACGGCCCATTCACCGTCAAGACGAGGTGACGACAATCTCGCCTCATGAAGACGCAACGACTGGTGCTGATGGTGGTGACAGTGGTCGTGCTGGCCAACTGTGGAGGTTCGTCAGCCGAACCGATCGGACGAATCGATCCGGTGTCGGACCAACCCCGACCGGCCATCGGGTCGGAGTGGGATTCGCGAGCCGCGACGACATTGCCCCGGTCGCTGGTCGACGAGCCGATCGTCGACGAGATGGTTGTCGTGGAGTGGGGTTTCGCCGAGTTGATGGCTAGGCGAATCGAATGCAGCCGCGACCCCTGGAGTTGCGACATCGACGAACTGGCCGTGGCCGAGTCGCCGGCCCATCGTGACCTCGACGAGGTCTTCCAGCGGCGTCGCCGTTACGGCATCACGGCCTCGATGAAGGGCTCGTTGGTCTACGAGGTCGAAGGCATCGACGAGATCGCGCCCGATCTGGCTCATGTGTCGGTGTGCATCAACGACGACGTGGTGCTCACGATGAGAGTCCCCGGTGGTGGACCGCCCGCGATCTTCGACGAGTCGGTCTCGAGTTATCGCATGGTCTTCGTGACCCAGCGAACGACGACGGGTTGGCGCTGGGTCGAGTTCGAGACGATCAACCGAGTCATGGGAGCGGATCTGTGCGACGAAGTATGAGCACATGGTTATGGGCCTCGGTGGCCGGAGCGCTGACGATCTTCGTCCCGCTGGCCAACAGCGCGAACGCGGGAGAGGATGCGTGGGCTGGTTCGGGTGACGGTCAGATTTGGGCTGGTGTGCAGACCGGGACCCCCGAGTCAGCCGGATCGTGGAACGGGGTGGCGTGTTCGTGGACGTTGGAGACCGCGTACGACTCGAGTGTTGGCAGCGGATCCACCGCACCGATCACGATGGAGATCGACGGCATCGAGTACGTGCTCTACACGCGCACGTGCGGTTCGTCGTGGTCGTCGGTGTGGGTTCCGCAGATCTCCGAAGCCCAACTGGGGCAACAGGCATCGGCGTTGGTTCGCGCGAGCATTCCGGCGCCGCAATTGCAGATGGCTCCCAACCCGAACTCGGCCGTTGTTCTCGTGTCCACGTGGTTCTGGGCCGACTCCACGTGGTGGCGTCCGGTGTCGGCGACGGCCTGGATTCCGACACCTGACGGCGTGATCTGGGCCACCGCCACGGCGATCCCGTCCACGATCACGTTCGCAACCGAGGACTCGGTGGTGAATTCGGCGATCACCGAATCGGTCACGTGTGTCGGGCCCGGTCCGGATTGGAACCTCGGGTGGGGCGACGATCTTGATTCGCCGTGCTCGTACGAGTACCGACACGCGTCAACTGCTCACCCGAGTGGTCGCTTCGACGCACGAGTATCGGTCGATTGGTCGATCGAGTGGACGTCGAGCAGCGGCGCGGGCGGTTCGTTACCGAGTTGGACATCGACCACGTCGATGTTGGTCAGGGTGCAGGAACTACACGCGCTGGTTCGTTGATCTTCGGAACCTTCTGTGACCAGATGACTCCGACGATCACGAGAACCGCGCCGAGGATCTGAATGGGCACGAGTGACTCGTCGAGAATCAACACGACCCAGATCAAGGTGAGCACGGGCTCGGTCGCCGCGACGAGGGCCGCGGGTGCCGGACCGAGATGCTTCACCCCGAGGAAGAAGGCCGTTCCGGAGATCACGGTGCTGACCACACCGAGAGCGATCATCGACCACACGTATTTCGGACCAGACGGTGCTTCGACGCCGCCGGCGCCGAGCGCGAAGATCGCCGCCAGGAGGAACGACCCGGTGAGTCCCCACGCGGCGGCCACGAATCCGTCACCGCTGTTGTGGTGGGACCCGTCGTCGGTTGGTTCGGTGGCCACGATGCGTTCGCTGAAGAGGATGTAGCACGCATAGAGAAACGCGTTACCGAGCGTGATGATCATGCCGATCACGGCCGAGTCACCGGCACCGTCGACCACCTCGGGAACGGTGAACGCGATTCCGAGCAGGGTGATGAAGACCGCCCACCACATGTGGCGAGTCGTGGGCTTGCCCATGGCTCGTGCACCGATCGCGACCATGGCGGGGTACGTGTAGCAGATCACGATGTACAGAGCGCCGGGAAGGCGATCGAGCGAGGCGAACGCCAAGTAGGCAAGCAGACCGAACACCACACCGGCCGCGAATCGCGGGCGCCAATCGACGGCGAGAGGGGATGGTCCGAACCCACTCGCGCGACGAATCGCGACGACGGCCCACGCGACCGGCGCCGCGATGGCGAAACGCCAGAAGAGAACGTCGGTGGTGCCGAGTTGTTCGAGAATGTTCTTGCCGAAGACGGTGAAAAGGGAATAGGCGAGTGCACTCACCAACATCCACGCGATTCCCCGTTGTTTGGCCGACACGAGAGAAAGACGCTACGCCAATTGGGGGTCGAACGAGTGGTTCGATGTCCCGGCGAGAAGCAGGCGCTCGAACTCGAGAGCGGTCACTTCGTGATGGAACAGACGACCTTGTTGGCGCGTACAGCCGAGGCCTAACAGGTGTTGACTCTGCTCGGAAGTCTCCACACACACCGCCGACAGCGTGGCGTTGAACTGTTCGGACACTCGTCGGGCGGTGTCGACCTGGAGACGGTCGGACGGTCGCTCGGAACCGATGACCCGACCGTCGATACGGACTTCGTCGATGGCGATGGAGTCGAGTGCGCGTAGGTCGGCGGTGAGAACGTCGGCCAGACACACGCGAGCACCACGCATCCGAAGTGCGTTCAGCGACTCGGTGGCGGCATCGAGATCGTCGGTCACTGCCGTGGTGCAGACGTCGATCGTCAACCAATCGAGAGACGACGGGCCGAACAGGGTGACGATCCGATCGTCACGCCACGCCCGAGGCGCACAATGCTGGGGAAGGTTGACCCGAAAACGGAAGCCATCGGCGAACGGTGACGACAACACCACATCGATCAGGGGAGTGGCACCTCGAACCGCCGACTCCGTGAGTCGCTCGTAGGAGTGGGCATCGACCACCGACTCGAGGTATTCGGCTGCGCGCATGAGCGAGCCGTCGTCGGCCAACCATCGGGCCAGAACTTCGGCACCGATCAGTCGTCGAGTCTCGACATCGAACTCGGGTTGGAAGTAGGGAACCGTCCGTGAATCGGCGATCGCTCGCCGCACCATCGTCTCGCGGCGGATGCTCTCGTCTCGTTGGAGGTGCTGATCACCGGTGACCGTCTCGATCCGGTCACCACCTAGTCGCTTGGCTTCACGCAGCGCCGAGTCGGCGAGCGCGATCAACTCCGTGGGTGACGACGACGTCGATGTCGTTGTGGCGATTCCGACACTGAGCGAGACGCGAAGCATTCGGTCACCCACCACACACGGGGATCGCATCGCTCCGAGGATTGCCCGCGAGAAGATCTCGGCGCGGTCGGCATCGAGCACGACCACGAACTCGTCACCTCCCAAACGGGCGACCGCCATCGTTCCGTCGGTCAGGTTCTCCAGGCGACGCGCCACCTCTCCGATGAGGAGATCACCGGCGTCGTGTCCGAAGCCGTCATTGACGGCCTTGAAGCGGTCGATGTCGCAGAACATGACCGCGAGACGTGGAGTCGACACGAGCCGCTGTTCGATACAGGCGAGTAAGGCTGCCCGATTGAGCAGTCCGGTGAGGGGATCGTGAGTCGCTCGGTGTTCCCAGTGGCGAAGGTCGTCGCGCAACTGTTGCTGTTCGCTGATGGCCGACGACAAACGATGGCGGTGCGCGACGAGACCCACGGCGAGTCCCGAGGTCGCGGCAACCGATAGCCAGAGCACGGCTGGGTATCGGTCGCCGTCCGGGCCGACTTGAGAAATTGACCACTCCGGGGCTCTACGATTCGTTCATGACGAGGCGACTCCGGTCGATCCCGGCTCTCGTGGTGGGGGCGATCCTGCTCACGGTGCTCGTGCCGGTGTGGTTCCCGAGCGCTCTGTTGGCCGATCTCCTGCGGGGTCGGCGTCGGCTTCCCACGGTCCGCCTGTTGGCCTTCGCGGTCGCTTGGGCCTGGGTCGAAACAGCCGGTGTGGTGGTGGCGGGCGTCTTGTGGGTCGTTGGTCGCGGACGGCATCTGCCCGCTCATTACGGCCTCCAGCGCTGGTGGGCGGCCCGACTCATCGGCGCTCTGCGCGTCACCTGTGGGGTGCGGGTGCTGGTGGAGAATCCCGAGGCCCTGCGACCCGGCCCCACCGTGCTCTTCGCCCGCCACGCCAGCTTGGCCGACTCGTTGGTGTCGGCCTACGCGATCTCCACGCACAGCAAGGTGAATCCGCGGTACGTCCTGAAGAAGGAGTTGTTGGCCGATCCGTGCCTCGACATCGTCGGCAACCGCTTACCCAATCACTTCCTGGATCGTGGGGCCACCGACTCGGCCCCCGAACTGGCGGCGCTCGAACGCCTCGTGGCCGACCTCGGCCCCGACGGTGTCGGCGTGATCTTTCCCGAGGGCACTCGCGCCAACCCAAAGAAACGGGCCTCGGCGTTGGAGAAGATCGCGTCGATCGATCCCGAACGAGCCGCCCGTCTGGGAACGATGCAACACCTTCTTCCACCCCGGCCAGCCGGCGCAGCCGCTCTGTTGCGAGGCAACCCCGACGCCGACGTCGTCCTGGCCTGGCACGTGGGCTTCGAAGGATTCGACACGTTCGGCGGAATTCTGCGCGGTGTGGGCAACCCGCCCGCGCCGGTGCGATTCGTCATGAAACGGCTCGCTCGATCAGAGGTTCCGGTCGCCACGGAGGCGAACATGAAGGTGTTCACCGAATGGCTCGACCGACAGTGGCTCGATCTCGATGCCGAAGTCGGTCGAGCACTCGACGAGAGGAGTCGCCATGGGTGACGTGATGTTGTGGTCAGCAGTGGCGATCGTGGTGCTGATGGTGTCCACCTGGCTCGTCAGTGTGATCATCCGCAACGCGTCGATCGTCGACATCGTGTGGGGCTTCGGTTTCGTGGTCGTGGCCTGGGTGTCGCGCATCGTCGGCGATGGTGACGACGCGCGGCAGTGGTTGCTCACGATTCTCACGACCATCTGGGGTCTGCGGTTGGCGGTCTACCTCGGTTGGCGCAACACCGGACACGGTGAGGACTATCGCTATCGCGCCATGCGCAAGCGTTGGGGGCCACGTTTCCCGATCATCAGCTTGGCGACGGTGTTCACGCTACAGGGCACGCTCATGTGGATCGTGTCGCTCGGTGTGCAGTTGGGACAGTCCGACGATTCGCCGTCGGTCGGACCGGTGGCGGTGATCGGCATCGTGGTGTGGTTGATCGGATTCTTCTTCGAAGTCGTCGGCGACGCGCAACTCACTCGTTTCAAGGCCGATCCGTCGTCGGCGGGCCAGGTGATGGATCGAGGACTGTGGCGATACACCCGCCACCCCAACTATTTCGGAGATGCGTGTGTGTGGTGGGGTCTGGCCATCATCGCGGCCGAATCGGGTGGCGGAGCGTGGGGCTTGCTCGGTGCTCTCACGATGACGATTCTTCTGCGTCGCGTGTCGGGTGTGACTCTGCTCGAACGTTCGCTCAAGAAGCGTCGCGAAGGTTACGCCGAGTACATCGCGCGCACGAGTCCCTTCTTCCCGCGGCCACCGAAGAACGTCGGCTGAGGAGAAGCGGTCCGTTTTGGGCCGGGCCATCTATGGTGAGTCGGTGACTTCGACGACCGCCGCCGCTCGCGAGCCGCGGTCGTTCACCTTTCGTCTCGTGTGTCTGCTCGTCAGTATCGGCGTGGTGGGTGTCGGTATCGCTCTGATGGTGTCGGCCGAACTCGGCGTCGCGCCGGCCGACGTGTTGAGCACGGGTGGAGCCGAACAACTCGACATCGGTGTCGGAACCATGGGTTGGATCTGCGGTGGTGTGTACACCTTGCTCGCCATCGCGCTGCGACGTCGTCCTCAGTGGGGGACTCTGCTCGGTGCTGTATTGGTGGGTGTGGCGGTCAATCTGTCGCTCGAAGCGATTCCCGAACCCGACGCACTGGCCTGGCGAATTCCGATGATGCTGGTCGGGCTGACTCTTCTCTACGCCGCGATCTCGGTGGGGGTGTCGACGATGCTCGGCACCGGTCCGATCGAATTGATCATGCTCGGTCTGGCCGATCGCGGCCTGAACATGCAAGTGGCACGCTGGCTCATCGAAGCAGTGGTGTTCGTGGGTGGAGTGATCCTCGGTGGTCAGATCGGTGTGGGCACTCTGCTCTTCGTGGTGCTCACCGGACCGGTGCTCGCCCGCACGTTGCCACCGGTTGCTCGCTTCATGGGAACCACCGTGCTCGATGCTCCGCACGGGCTCGACGCCTGATCACTTCGTGCGCGGCAGACGACTCGAGATGATCGAGCGAGCCTCCAGGTCCTCGAGTCGGGTCGCGTCGAGCCCGAGCACATCGCCGAGCACCGCGCGATTGTCCTCTCCGCGGTAACGCGGTTCACCCCGCACTCCGGTGGTCGCACCGCGGAAGTGCCACGGCGAGTTGGGAACCCGCAGCGTTCCGCCGAGACGGTCGTCGATGCGCACGACGGCGCCACGCGCCTCGGCCCACTCGGATTCGGCCAGTTCGCGCACGCTGCGCAGAACTCCGACCGCGAGACCACTCTTCGAACACTTCTCCTCGAACACCACGGCGTCGGCGTAGGTGGACGCCCAGGCCTGCATGTCGGCGAGCAGTTCGGAGAAGTGCGCACGCCGTGACGGTACGTCGGCGAAACGCGGATCGGATCCGAGATCGGGTCGATCCATCGCGGCCGCGATCAGATCGAAGGTTCCTCGCTCGGCCGGGTGACCGGCGATGAGGACGCGCGTGCCGTCGGCCACCGTGAGGATCGGGTAGTCACCGGGCTGATACGAGCGGATCCAGGCCGGGTCGATCTCACCGTCGAACAATTGATCATGCGCGTGCTCGTTGACGTACAGCATCGTCTCGGCCATCGAGACGTCGATGCGCTCACCACGACCGGTGCGCTCGCGTTGGAACAGTGCGGCCAGAATCGCCGATGCGGTCTCGAGTGCGGTGTACGTGTCGGCGTGTGACCACGGATCGTTGGCGTACTGACCACCACGAGCGTCACCTTGCATCTTGGTGAGACCACTCTCGACTCCGATCACCGGTGCGTAAGCGCGACGGTGCACCCACGGGCCGTCGGCGCCATATCCACTGATCGACGCGTACACCAATCGGGGATGACGAGCGCTCAACGCGTCGTAGCCGAGACCCAAGCGGTCCATCACTCCAGCGCGGTAGTTCTCGAGCAGCACATCGCTCTTGTCGACCAACTGACGCAACAGATCGGCACCGTCCGGAGTTGCCAAGTCGACGCTGATGCAGCGCTTGCCGGCGTTCTGTTGGGCGAAATAGGTGGAGATCGAACCCACGCGAGGACTCGCGAAACGCGTGAGGTCACCGTCCGGTGGTTCCACTTTGATGACCTCGGCACCCATGTCGACGAGCATGCGGCCGCAGTGGGGTCCGGCCAGAACCCGCGTGAGGTCAAGGACGCGAATGCCGTGGAGGGGTCCGGGGGACGAAGTCACGACGCCATGATGGTCGGCCCCGAGGGTCGGCCCATCATCGTCGGCACTACGGTCGGGCCATGAACACCTCACGCTCAGGTCTTCCCGACTACGACCACTTGCCGCGGCGCGCGGGACTACCGGCCAGTTGGGACGTGTGGGACGAGGCCGACGGTCCGCTGTTCGGATGTCTGAATCTCCTGACCCCCGAGCGGATCGTCGACGCCGCGCGGTTGGTGCGCGAAGGTCGCGTGTTCGCTCTCAACTGGAGCATGGGCTTGCCCGATCCGCCGCTGTTCGGTCGGCAGCCGTTCCGACACGAGGTGACCGGCGGTTCCACCGGAACGAGCCACGACGACGTGTTGCATGCGTGGAACACGCAGTCGAGCAGTCAGTGGGACGGGTTCCGACACATCCGCAATCACGCCGCACTCACCGACGATTCGCTGCCCGGCACCGGACACTTCGGCGGAGTCGACGATGACGATCACGGTATCGATCATTGGGCCAAGCGCGGAATCGCTGGCCGCGCGGTATTGGCCGACCTGGGTCGTTGGCGAGCCAGCATCGGCCGACCCATCGATTGTTCGGACGCCGATCCGATCGAGCCATCGGAGATTCTCGAGTGTTTGGCCGCTCAGGGAACCGAGCTCCGTGAGGGTGATGTCCTTCTGCTGCGGTTCGGTTGGATCGAGTGGTACGAACGACAGTCGAGCGATGCGCGGGCCCGCATCGCCGAGACGTCGTCGTTACGAACACCGGGGCTTCGATCAGGCGAAGAGTTGGCACGCACGATGTGGAATCTGCACATCGCTGCGGTGGGTTGTGACAATCCCGCGGTGGAAGTGTGGCCGCCGGGCTCGGCGACCACACCCGAACACGAGGCCGAGGTGCGTGCCGACCGCACACGATTGCACGAGATCTTCACGCACACGCTGTTGTTGCCGATGCTCGGTATTCCGTTGGGAGAGATGTGGAATCTCGACGCTCTCGCCGAGCACTGCGCGCGCGTCGGGCGTTACGAGTGCTTCTTCGTCTCGGCCCCGTTGAACCTTCCTCAGGGAGTGGCCAGTCCACCCAACGCCTTGGCGATCGTCTGAGCTCGACTGTGCTCGTCTAGTTCGTGAGGTGATCGATGGCGGCCGCGCTGTAGAGCGCGATCCCGGTCGACATCGCGTCCTCGTCGAAGAACACGCGGTTCGAGTGGTTGGGAGCGGCCGTGGCCGGGTTGCGATCGGACGGAGTGGCTCCAAGGAACACCATGGCACCGGGAATGCGATTGAGCACCACACCGAAGTCTTCGGCTCCCATGACCGGCGTCGGAAGTTCGATGAAACGATCGGCACCGGCCACGGTCTTCACCAGACGGGCGGCGTGCTGGGCATGGTCGTTGTCGTTGACCGTGACGTTGTAGCCGATGTTGATGTCGACTTCCACGTCGAGGTCGTGCGCGGCGGCGATTCCCTCGGCCACGCGACGGATTCCGTCGTGAACCATCTTGCGAGTGGTCTCGCTGATGGCGCGAATGGTGCCACCGATCTCGGCGTGCTCGGGAATCACGTTGAACGCCGTGCCAGCACGTAACCGAGTGACCGTGAGCACCGACGGATTGAACACGTTGATACGACGTGTGACCATGGCCTGAAGAGCCTGCACGATCTCACAGGCGGCCGGAACCGGGTCGAGCGTTCGGAACGGTTCGCTGCCGTGGCCACCCTTGCCCACCACGCGAACCGTGAACGAGTCGCTCGACGCCATGAGAGGACCCGCCTTCGTGCTGACGAAGCCGGTGGGAAGAGACGACGTGGTGTGGATCGCGAAGGCGCGCGTGATGGGTGAGGCACTGCCGTTCGAGCGTGGCCCGACGTCGAGTAGTCCCTCGTCGATCATGTGTTGAGCACCGTGGTGGCCTTCTTCGCCCGGTTGGAACATGAAGAGGACTCGACCGTGCAGATCGTTGCGGCGGTGCGAAAGGAGTTTGGCCGCACCCACCAACATGGCCACATGGGTGTCGTGACCGCAGGCGTGCATCGCACCGTCGACGCGCGAACTGAAGTCGAGCCCGGTGTCTTCGGGCATGGGCAACGCGTCCATGTCTCCGCGAAGCAGAACGGTGGGCCCGTCGTGCGCACCCTCGAGCGTGGCGGCGATGCCCGACGTGGTTTGGTGCAACGTGATGCCGAGTGGCAGTCCGTCGAGCGCCTCGAGCACCTTCTCACGAGTGATCGGCAGGTCGTTCCCGATCTCGGGCCACTGATGAAGTTCGCGTCGCAACGCCACCGCATCGCTCTGATGATCGCGCGCCTCATCGGCGAGCGTTGCCAGGATCTCCTCTGCTGCCATGGCCCCACCTTAGACAGATTCGGCCGACTCGTAGAGTGGCCCGGTGGAGCATGTGCCCTGGGTCGACGAGAGCGATCGGGTCATCGCGATCGTGTCGCGTCAGCGCATGCGTTCGGAGCGCTTACGGCATCGCGCCGTGTTCGTGGCCGTCACTGACGGCGCCGGACGACTGCTCGTACATCGGCGTTCGCTCGCCAAGGACGTGTGGCCGGGATGGTGCGACATCGCCGTGGGAGGAGTCGTGGCCGCCGGCGAGTCGTACGACGACGCCGCCCGACGCGAAGTGGCCGAGGAGATCGGTGTTCACGATGCGAGCGTCACGCCTCTCGACGACGGAGTCGTGACGATGTACGACGACGAGATGGTGTCGTTACTGGGTCGGTGCTACCAGGTGGTGAGTGGTGGTCCGTTCGCCTTCACGGACGGCGAGATCACCGAAGCGTCGTGGGTCGATCGTGACGACCTGGCGACCGCGATCACCCGTGATCGTTTCCTGCCCGACAGCCTGGCGTTGCTTCTTCCTGTGATTCGTTGGCGAGCGTCGCCCTTTTCGGGGTGGATGGGCCCTTCACTGCGGGCCTCTCACACGAGCGGCCATCGAACGAAGCAATCATTCAAAAGGAGTACATCCGTGAGCATCGGTTCTCTCATCGGCGCCGACCCCGACCAACTCGAATCCCTGGGCACCACGTTGTGCCGTCAACGCGAGAGTGTCGAGTCGATCGTCAGCCTCGTGACCAGCACCTTCGCTGGCACCGCGTGGGTCGGCCCGGCCCGTCAGGCCTTCGAATCCGACTGGGAAAGTTCTTTCCGATCGGCGCTTTCGCGTCTGTCGGACGCCTTCGACATGGCCGGCCGCGACTGCTCGGCCCGGGCGATCGAACTCCGCCGCGTGATGGGTCGCATGTAGCCACCTACTCTTGGGGGCATGCTGCGCGTCGAGTTCACCGTCGAGCCGTTCGTCGAGGGCAACCCCGGGCGACACGTGATGGCCGCGGTCGATGCGGTGCGCCACCTCGGACCCGAGATCGAGTTCGGGCCGTTCGGTTCCGAATTCACCGCACCCGACGACATCGTGGCTGCTGCTGTGTCGGCTCTGGTCGGTGCGGCCTACGCCAACGGTGCAACGCACGTGAATGTGCACATCGAGCGAGTCGATCGATGACCATCGATCCGCAGAGCATCGTGACGATGTTGCAGCCGCTGCTCGACGTTCTCGGTTGTCGGGTCGTGTCCGAAGCCGACTGTGAGGGCTCCGACATTCTGCTCACCATCGAGGGTCGAGTGGTCGCGATCGTTCGTCCGCCGGCGCTGCACGGTGCGCTCGATCGGTTGATCGATTCGGTCGAACGCGAGATCGGAACCGCGGTCACCGACATGGATCGTGAGCACAAGCAGCTGGCCATCCGGTTGCTCGACGACCGTGGTGCGTTCATTCTGCGTCGGGCGGTCGAAGACGTGGCTGATGCAATGGGCGTGTCGCGTATCACCGTGTACAACTACCTCAACGCGATTCATCGCTGAGTCGGTCATGAAGCCCGTCGATGTCGTTGCGTTCGATGCCGACGACACGTTGTGGCACAGCGAAGACGGGTTCCACGCCGCCGAGGCGCGTTTCGTCGAGTTGCTGACACCCTACGCCAGCCCGGGGGTCGACGTGATGGCCGGTCTCACCGCCATGGAACGGGCGAATCTTCCGGTGTACGGCTACGGCGTGAAGGCCTTCGGACTGTCGATGGTGGAGGCCGCGGTCGCCATCGGACAGGATCGCGTACCGACCAAAGTCTTCGCACAGATCATCGACGTCGCTCGCGACCTCTTGCTCGCTCCGGTTCGGTTGCTCCCTCACGTCTCGGAGGTGCTCGCGACGGTCAGTGAGCACTACCGGGTGATCTTGGTGACCAAAGGCGATCTCATCCACCAGTCGCGCAAAGTGGGCACCAGCGGACTCGACCACCATTTCGATCACGTGGAGATCGTGCTCGAGAAAGACGTCGACACCTACGCGCGCATCATCGCCGAGCAGGGTGTCGAAGCCCAGCGTTTCTGCATGATCGGAAACTCGGTGCGCAGCGACGTGCTTCCGGTGCTCGACCTGGGCGGCTACGCCGTGCACGTGCCGTATCCGTTCCTCTGGGAACTCGAACGAGTGGAAACTCTGCCGTCCGGACCTCGCTTCGCCGAACTCGACTCGATCACGCACGTTCCCGGGTGGCTCGGAATCCGGGCGAACTAGAGACGACATGACGCTTTTCTGGTTGCGAACCCTCACTCCGAGCCCGGCCGAGACCTCGGCCACCGACGCCTTCTCGAAGCCACTCTTGGTGGCGATCATCGTGGTGGGTGCCGCGATTCTCACTCGGGTCACCCATCTCGTGGTGCGTCGTGTGGTGAGGCGTCTGTCGATTCGCGCCGCCGCCCGTCCATCGCGGTGGTGGCGCACTCGTGCTCGGTACAGCGACTTCGAGGTGGGCGAAGTCGGAGAGAATCGGCGGCAGCAGCGAGCCGATGCCGCCGCCCGCATGATTCACCACCTCTTCGCGGTGGTCGTGTGGATCGGCGTCTTGATCGCGGTATTCCACATTCTCGACGTCGATGCAGCCTTCTTCTTGTCGAGTGCCGGTTTCATCGGTGCGGGTCTGGCGATCGGCGGTCAACACAAGGTGAACGACTACCTCACGGGTTTGTCGGTTCTTCTGGAAGATCGCTACGGCATTGGTGACGAGATCGAGGTCGATGCTGGACTGCCGTCCGGGGTTCGCGGCATCGTCGAGCACGTCGGCTTGGTGTCCACTCGCTTGCGTGACGGCATCAGCACGGTTCACCTACCGCATGGTGCATTGGCCCGTGTGCGCAATCTGAGTCAGGAACCAATCGAAACTCGCTTGGCCATTCATCTTCCCGCCGATACCGAACCCGGTGAAGCGGCATCGCGGGCCGCCGACACCATTCGTGAACTGGCCGGCACTCCTCATCTCACCGAGGTCGTGCTCGTCGACGACATCTCGTTGGCCACTCCGGCCGAAGGTGTCGACCAGTTGGAGATCAAGGTGAAGACGGCCAAGCCGTTGTCGCCCGCCGAACGCGAGACGCTCGTACGGCGCACCGAGGAACGCCTCAGCGCCCAGGATTCTTGACGCACCCAAGCGACTAGTGTCGGGGCACGAGGGAGGAAGTCATGTTCGAACCGACTTTCGAGTCATTGCGTACTCATTCCGTGCCGCGTTGGTACGATGATGCGAAGTTCGGGTTGTTCGCCCACTGGACGGTCGGTTCGGTGCCGTCGTTCGCACCCATGGGCCGTGATCCGTTCACGCTCGCGCGCGAAGAAGGTGAAGAGGTCGCGTTCAGCCACACGCCGTACGCCGAGTGGTACTGGAACTCCATCAGCATTCCGGGTTCACCAGCCGAGACGTATCACCGCGAGGTGCTCGGCAACCCCGACTACTCCACCTTCGTCGACACGTTCCTCGATCGAGCCCAGGACTGGGACTCGTCACACTGGCGCGACGTCTTCAAGCGTTCGGGCGCCAAGTACTGCGTATTGGTCACCAAGCACCACGACGGTGTGTTGCTGTGGCCCTCCGATGTCCCGAATCCGCACCACGGCGAGAAATGGCAGTCGAAACGTGACCTGGTGGGCGAGTGCGCCTCGGCTGCGCGCGACGCCGGTATGCGTTTCGGTGTGTACTACTCGGGCGGAATCGACTGGACGTTCCAGGGTCTGGGCATCAAGAGTTGGGCCACGTTGTTCGCTGCCATTCCGCAGGACGACGCGTATGTCGAGTACGCCGACGCCCATTGGCGTGAACTCATCCAGCGCTACCAGCCCGATGTTCTCTGGAACGACATCGGCTACCCGAAGTTCGCCAACGGGGCCAATCCACTCATCGCCGATTTCTACAACGGCAATCCTGACGGCGTCGTGAACGATCGCTTCGACATGCTCGGTGTGATGCAGGGTCGCCATCACACCGACTTCACGACACCCGAGTACACCACTCGGCCGATGGACGCGAACAAGAAGTTCGAGGTGTGTCGAGGCATCGGAACGAGTTTCGGCTACATGCAGTTCGAAGACGACAGCACCTACATGGCCACCGACGAGCTGATCACGATGCTCGTGAACATCGTGGCCGACGGAGGCAACCTGCTGCTCAACTTCGGGGCCATGCCCGGTGGCTACATTCCCTGGGCTCAGCAGATCCGGATCATCGGAATGGGTCAGTGGCTCGAGACCAATGGCGCCGCCATCTACGGCAGCCGTCCGTACGAGCAGTCGACGCTCACCACCGACGAAGGAGCGACCGTGCGCCTCACGACTGGGTCCGATGGTGCGGTGTACGCCATGGTCTGTGGCCGTCCGTCGAGCGCGACCGTGACCATCAGCGGATTGCCGTCGGGCGACGTGAGTCTGTTGAGTTCGCGTGGATCGGTCGCGCGCCGTGGCGACACCGTGGTGTTGCCGGTGCGACCCGACGACACTCCGGTGTGGACGCTTCGTATCGCGCGTTGATCAACTCGTGATGGTGAGCAGTGCGGTGGCGTCGATGTGCCGTGACGACGACGCGACGCGAATCTCGTAGACACCCGGCTCGACTTTCCAGTCACCGTTTCGTCCGATCTCGACCGAGGTGCTGAGTCCGGTCGGATGTGGTCGGAGTGGGTTCGCGTACGCGTCACCCGGATCCCAGTGCGCGAAGGCACGCGGACCGAGGGTGAGTTCGACGACCTGTGTTTCGCCGGGGGCGAGATGCACCTTGGCGAACGTCTTCAGCTCGTGCACCGGCCGCGTGACCGCCGACTTCGGAGGAGCCACATAGATCTGCACCACGTGTGAACCGGCGCGCGATCCGGTGTTGGTGACGGGAACCCGGAGTGTCACCGAATCGCCCGTGCCCATCTCGTAGCGATCGAGTTCGGGCTCGCCGACCCGGAAAGTCGTGTACGAGAGGCCGAATCCGAAGGGGAACGCCACCGGCAGATGTCGTGAGTCGTACCAGCGATGACCGATGTACACGCCTTCGCCGTAGCGGATCTGATGATGCTCACCCGGAAAGTTGCCGAAGGCGGGCGTGTGTTCGATGCGCACCGGAATGGTGGTGGGCAGTCGACCACCCGGCTCGGTGTCGCCGCTCAAGACCTCGGCGACAGCCGGCCCCATTTCTTGACCACCGAACCACACCTGCATCACGGCCGGCACCGACTCGACCCACTCCATGTCGATGGGGGCTCCGGTGTTGACGAGGACGATCGTGCGCGGATTGGCGGCAGCCACGCGCCGAATCAACTCGACCTGACGACCGGGCAGATCGAGTGAATCGCGGTCGTGTCCCTCGCTCTCCCACTCGTTGTTGGTTCCGACCACGACCAGGGCCACATCGGACGACTGGGCCAACGTGACCGCGGCTGCGATCGGGTCGGTGTCGTCGACGCGAGCCAGGCCGATCTGCGCACCGTGCGCCCATTGACGTGACACCGCGTCGCATTCGAGTCGCAACACGTGGACGCGTTCCGTCGTGAGACGAACGGTCGTGGTGATCTCTTCGCGAAACAGCCCGAAGAATCGATGACCGGGCGGCGGTAACTCGGTTCCGTCGATGATGCACTCGTCATCGAGAAAGAGTCGGCACGGGCTCGTCTCGGACACCGAGATCGTGTAGTCGGCGGTGGCGTCGACCCGGAGATGTCCGACGGCCGAGAAACGGAAGCCCGAAATCGGCACACCTTCTTCTTGGCGAGCAACCACGAGAACGCGACCGTCGGGCCGTTGGATGGAGGCGATGTCGCGGCCGTTGTCGACGATGGTCACGGTGAACCCTGGCTCGCCGTTCGGCGAGGTGACCATGTCGCCGGCGATGGTGGGGGTCGATCGGTCGATCGCGCAGCCGTGCTCGTGGTTCACCTCGACGCCGTTGAATCGCGACCGCAACGCTTCGATGATCGTGAGATGTGGGTGCGGCATCACCTCGGCCGAACCACCGCCCATGATGCGGGCTCGAACGGCGTTCGGTCCGATGACCGCCAGACGGCGCAGCGATCCCGGATCGAGCGGCAGCAGCGGCGCATCGTTCGCGATCTTTTCGTTTCTCAGCAGAACCATCGACGCGGCCGACGCACGACGCACCAGTGTTCGGTGCTCGGCGAGATCCGTGGCCGTGGGTTCGGCCGGTTCGTCATCGAGTGCACCCAGGCGATCGAAGACGGTGAGCAATGTGCGGACCGCGCGGTCGACCTGAGATTCGTCGACGCGACCATCTTTCACCGCGTCCACGAGGTGTCGGCCGTAGTAGCGAGCGGGCGCGGGCATTTCGAGATCGAGGCCGGCTTCAGCGGCCCCTTCCGTGGTGAACCCGGCGTACCAGTCGGTGATGACGAAGCCCTCGAAACCCCATTCACCACGAAGCAGATCGTGGAGCAACCAACGGTTCTCGGCGTTGTACCGACCGTTGAGTCGGTTGTACGACGTCATGATGCCGAGCGATCCGCCTTCGCGGACGGCGTATTCGAACGGCACGAGGTACACCTCGCGCAGAGTTCGTTCGTCGATCACACTGTCGATGGTCATGCGCTCGAACTCGGCGTCGTTGCCGACGAAGTGCTTCACCGTGGTGGCCACACCGTTCGACTGCACGCCGCGGATGTACGCGGCGGCGAGTTTGCCGCTGAGCAACGGATCTTCCGAGTAGCACTCGAAGTTTCGACCGGCTAGTGGCGACCGGTGCAGATTGACAGTGGGAGCAAGGAGCACGCGGGCGGTCTTCGAGCGGGCCTGGTGTCCGACGGCCGCGCCGATGCGTTCGAGCAGTTCGACGTCGAACGTGGCACCGAGAGCCGAACCACACGGCACGCAGAGCGACGCGCTCTGTTTACCCAGACCCGGAGTGAACGGACCGCGGGCGCCGGCGGGTCCGTCGGTCACGACGATCGACGGGATTCCGACGCGCTCGATGTCGACGGTCGACCAGAGAGTTGCGCCCGAGGTGAGGCGGGCCTTTTCGTCGAGCGTCATCTGCCCGATGAGGTGGTCGATGTCGTTCGGGGTTCGGCTCATGCCGACGATCTTGGCATCTCCGAACGCCACGGAATTCCGTCGGGCCATCGCCCCACCCCTCCGGCATCGACGAGAAGACCGGTGTGGGTACGGTCGCTGTGCGTGCTGCGCCACACGAGCATGTCCTGGGTCATGGTGAGAATGCGGGCCGGATCGGTGATGGGCGTTCGCCAGGTGGGGTCGGCGGCGATGTCGAAACACAGCCACGAACCGTCACCGAACTGCACGTAAGCGGTATCGACCGAGCGGCGCACGGTGAGATGTTGATTCTCGAGTCGACGGTCCCAGGGCCAGGGGTATTCGCCCCACGCGATGAGTGCGAAGCGCCAGTCGAATTCCCACGACGCGGCCGTGCGCCACCACGGTGGTGCGGTGCCTTCGATGAACGGCGTGAGGGGCAGCCCGTCGCACTGCAGCGGAACGTCGAGGTTCCAGGTCTGAGCGAGCGTGGGCATGACGTCGACGCTCTCGGTGAACGATTCGATGACGCGGCCACCGTGATGGCGAGGGTCGCGCCAGATGAGCGGAATGTGGTGGCTCTCTTCGAACCAACCCACTTTCTGAAGTAGTCCGTGATCACCCAGCTGTTCGCCGTGATCGGAAGTGATGACGATCACCGTGTCGTCCCACTGTCCGCGCGTGCGCAGAGCGGCACACAAACGGCCCACTTCGTGATCGACCGCGGAGATCATTCCGAAGTACTGCGCTCGAATGTTCCGCATGGCGATCGGATCGGTGGGAACCTTGACGATGTCGATGTTCATCAGCACGTCGTGGAACGGATGACGATCGTCGGCGGGTGCGATGGGGTCTCCGCAATCGTCGGGTGAGTACATCGACGCGAATCGACCGGGCGCTGAGTACGGCGGGTGCGGGCGAAGATAACTGGCGTGCACGAACCACGGCTCGTCACCGTGCGAGTCGATCCAGTCGATGACTCGATCGGTGGTGAACGATGCCATCGAGAGTTCTTCCGACCGCTCGTTTTCGCTGAGCAGCATGGCGTCGTATCCGGCCGACACGTCGACACCACGTTCGGCCAGGAAATCGATCCAGGGTCGATGAGGGACGGCCAGATCGACGATGCATTCGAATCCGGGCAGGACGCCTTCGTACGACTGGAGGCGCGGATCGTCGGGACCGGTCGTCACGCGTGGATCGACGGCTTGGTCGGTGTAGCCGAACAGCACCGGTCGCCGACCAGCGCGCCGGGCCAGCAGTGCGACGTTGTCGAATCGTGAATCGAGTGGTGTGCCGTTGGCGACCACACGATGGTTCATCTGATACATGCCGGTGTACAAACCGGCTCGGCCCGGTGCACACGGTGTGGACTGCGTGTAGTGCCGGGCGAAACGAACTCCCTCGGCGGCCAACGCATCGAGATGGGGTGTGCGCACGAGTGGGTGCCCGGCGCACGACAAGGCGTCACCTCGGAACTGATCGAGCGTGATGAAGAGAACGTTGGGCGCCGGCGCCGACGTCATGACCCGATTGTGTCACTCAATCGACGAGTGCGTACTCGAACCGGTCGGTGTGTTCGATACGGATGAATTCGCCGGCGATGCGGAGGTGTTCGAGGTGGGCGAACGTCTCACTGTCGGCCATGCCGCCCAGGGCGCGCGGTGAGAACAGGTGGGTGGACATCTCCATCACCGTGGCCGGACGGTCGAGTTCGGCGGCGGCGGCGCGGAGTTTCTGGAGTCGGCCCTCATGGTGTTCTTTGATGGCCCGAGCCCGCCCGGCCAGATCGGTGAACGGATTGCCGTGAGCGGGTAGCGCGGTGGTGACCTGCGATCCGAATTCGGCCACCTTGTCGAGTGAATGGAAGAACTTCTTGAGCGGATCGCGAGCGCCGATCAGACCGCTGATGTGCGGTGTGATGGTGGGCAGCACGTGGTCGCCGCAGAGCATGAGTCCGTGCTCGGGATCGAACAGACACAAGTGATCGTCGGTGTGGCCGGGCGTGTGCAGGGCGATCCACTCGCGACGAGCGAAGCGGATGTGCTCGCTGTCGCCGAGACGAACCGTCGGCTGCGGAGTCTTGATGAGGCCCGGTACTCGGCGGGCCACCGCGTAGCGCATCTTGCGCTGCCAGGGAATCTCGTATCCGGGTCCACCCCACGGAGTGGCGTCCCACGGACGGCGCTGCACCGGAATGTCGGCGGCGTCCTCGATGTCGATGTCGGGCGCCTCGGTCGGGTCCCAGAACATCCGAAAACGCGCACTCGTGATGATCTCGCTCCCGGTCTCCTTCTGGAGCCAGTACGCACCGCCGTAGTGGTCGGGGTGACTGTGCGTGACCACGATCGAGTGCACTCGTTTGAGCGGAACTCCGACCAGCCCCAGGCGATGGGTGATGGCCTTGTAGTTGGCGGCGGTGGCCAGACCCGGATCGACCACCGTGACACCGCGGTCGTCCTCGAGCACGTACATGTTGACGTGTCCGAGTCCGGGCATGTCGATGGGCAACTGAGTACGCAGGACTCCGGGAGCGATCTCGTCGATCTGCTCGGTGGCCAGCAACTGCTCCTGCTTGGGCGGTCGTGGAGCCGATGGCTGTTGGTGGGAGTGGGCCTCGGTCACGAAGACGAGGGTACTGGTGAGCCTTCGCCGGCGACGAATACTCGCTCGCGGTAGAAGCGGAGTTCTTCGATGCTCTGTCGCACGTCGTCGAGCGCTCGGTGGGTTCCGGCCTTGAAGGGTCGAACGTTGTCGGTTCCCGGGTACCAGCGCTTCACCAGTTCTTTGATGGAACTCACGTCGACCGAGCGGTAGTGCAAGTAGTTCTCGATGTCGGGGAGATACTTGGCCAGGAAGCGACGGTCGGTGCCGATGGAGTTACCGCACAGCGGCACGGTTCGGGGCTCGGGGACGTGTGACTTGATGAACTCGAGTGTGAGTCGGCCGGCTTCGTCGAGTGTGAGCGCGGATGCTTTCATGAGCTCGATCAGCCCCGACTTGGTGTGCATGTCGATCACGAACGGATCCATGGCGGCCACGACGTCCGCGGGTGCCGGCACCACGAGGTCGGGACCCTCGGCCACGATGTTGAGCTGGTCGTCGGTGACGATGGTGGCGATTTCGACGATGACCTCTTTCGCGGGGTCGAGCCCCGTCATCTCGAGATCCATCCACACCAGCACGTCGCAGACCATAGGCCATCCATGTGGCGCGGATCGAAGGCCGCCGGCGACACCGCCTATCGTCGAAGTGTGTCCGAAGCGTCCTGGCCCCGTGTGAGCGTTCCGGTCGTCCGTCTCGACGCCGATCTACCACTTCCCGCCTACGCACATGCAGGAGACGCCGGACTCGACTTGTTGGCACGCGAGGATGCGCTCGTGAGCGCGGGCGGTGGTCGGGTCCTCGTTCCGACCGGAATCGCTCTCGCCCTACCGCGGGGTACCGCGGCCTTCGTTCTGCCCCGCAGCGGGTTGGCACTGAAGCACGGTGTCACGGTCGTGAACAGTCCCGGTCTCGTCGACTGCGCCTACCGAGGCGAGATCAAGGTCGTATTGCTCAACACCGATCCGACCGCCGACTATCAGGTTCGCCGCGGCGATCGCATCGCACAGCTCGTGGTGCAGTCGGTTCTGGAAGTGCAGTGGAACGAAGTCGAGTCGCTCGACGGCGACGACCGCGGCGGCGGATTCGGTCACTCCGGCCGCTAGGCGGCGGCTGACATCTCGTCGAGTTCGCGCGCGATCAGAGCCCGAACGTCGTCACGTAACTTCGGCATGTCGTCGATCGTCATTCCTTCGGTGGAAATCGGATCGAGGACACGGACCACCGCGTTCGAGTCGCCCAGTCGCCAGTCGTGTTTGCGTAGCGCGGTGCGTGTTCCGTGAACGACGAGCGGCAGGATCGGCACACCGGCGTCGATCGCCAGCCGGAACGCGCCATCTTTGAACGCGCCAAGTGAACCGTCGGCCGAACGCGTGCCTTCGGGGAAGATCATCACCGACACATTCTTGCGCAAGCGGTCGTGGCAAGCGGCCAGGGCCGCTGCACCACTCGCTCGATTGCCGCGCACCAAACGAATGTCGCCGGCCATCCGCATCATCCAACCCACCAGCGGAATCTTGAAGATCGTCTCCTTCGACATCCACTTCATCTCGATGGGCAGGTGACTGATGAGGAGGATGTCGACGAAGCTCTCGTGATTGGACACCACCACGTACGGGTGTCGCTTGTCGGCGGGAAGTTGGCCGCTGGTCCGGAACTTCCACATCGGAGTGAGCACTTGATGAACCACGGTCAGTTTGCGGAACAAGTAACCCGCGGCGTAGTGGCCCTTGTCGAAGGGAAGAGTGACGAGCCAGGTGACGAAGACCAGCGGCGTCCAGACGATGATGACGATCCCGAGGACCGCCCAACTCCAGACGCTGAGGATGCTTCTTCTGATCACGCGCTATCCTCGCACACGGGGTCGACACCACACCGTCACACGGCGTCGTAAGTTGTGGTCCGTGAGCGAGAACTGGCCGTATCCACCCGAACACCGCGTCGCCGAACTGTTCGCTGCCGCCAAGCGCGTGCAGGAGCAGGCTTACGCGCCGTACTCCCACTTCCTCGTGGGCGCAGCGATCCTGTCGTCGTCGGGTCGAATTCACGTTGGCTGCAACGTCGAGAACGCGGCCTACCCCGTCGGCACGTGTGCCGAAGCGGGTGCCATCGCGGCGATGTGCGCCGCCGGTGATCGTGACATCGCGGTGCTCGTCACGATTTGCGACAGTGTCGACGTGGGTACGTGTTGCGGCGGTTGTCGTCAGCGCGTTCGTGAGTTCGCCCAACCGTCCACACCCATCTACGCGTGCGGTCCCGATGGTGTACGCGCGACCTTCACCATGGAGTCGCTCCTTCCCACGTCGTTCGGGCCCGAGAATCTGAGCGGTTTCGTGTCGTGATCTCCGATCGCGAGATCGCGCAGCGGGCGCTCGTCTGTCTCGATCTGACGAATCTCGACGACCAGTGCACTCGAGACGACGTGATTCGTCTGTGTGCGCGGGCGACGACTCCTTTCGGACACGTCGCCGCGGTATGCGTGTGGCCACGGTTCGTCGCCACGGCAGCCGAGTGTCTGGCTGGTCGTGACGTCGACATCGCCACCGTCGTGAATTTCCCGTCGGGAGACGAACCACTCGGCGATGTGGTCGACATGACGCGAGCATCGCTGGCAGACGGAGCCACGGAGATCGATCTCGTTCTTCCGTATTCGTCGTTCGTTCGTGGCGACACCGCCCGCGCGAGCGAGTACGTGTCGACGGTGCGACGTGTCGTGCCGTCCGAGTGCCACCTCAAGGTGATCCTCGAAACCGGTGAAATCGGCGACGTCGGTCTCGTCGAGGCGGCCGCTCGACTGGCGATTGCCGCCGGTGCCGACTTCGTGAAGACCTCGACCGGCAAGACGAAGACGTCGGCCATACCCGAAGCCGTTCGCGCCATGCTCGGTGTGATTCGCAACAGCGATGCAGTGGTGGGTATCAAGCCGTCGGGCGGCATTCGCACGATCGCCGACGCCCGGTTGTACCTCGGTCTCGCCGACGAGATCATGGGTCCGGCCTGGGCCACGCCGCACACGTTCCGGTTCGGCGCGAGTGGGCTTCTCGATGCGATCCTCACGACGCTCGGCGTAACCTGACCTCATGTCGCGCGTGCCGTTCCTGACCTCGAAACTGCAGGGGTTCGGCTCGACGATCTTCGCCGAGATGACCGCACTGGCTACCGAGACCGGCTCGATCAATCTCGGACAGGGCTTTCCCGATTACGACGGACCGACCGACGTGCTCGACGCGGCCGTGGCCGCGATCCGCTCGGGGCAGAACCAGTATCCCCCGGGTCCGGGTGTGCCGGTTCTGCGGCAGGCGATCAGTGAACACCAGAAGCGTTTCTGGGGTCTCGACTACGACCCCGATCGCGAGATCTTGGTGACGGCCGGCGCGACCGAGGCCTTGGCCGGATGCCTGCTCGGATTGCTCGAAACCGGTGACGAGGTCGCCCTCCTCGAACCGATGTACGACAGCTATCAGGCCTGTATCGCCTTGGCTGGTGCGGTGACGCGTCCGGTCACGTTGCGGCCGCCTTCCTATTCGTTCGATCCCGACGAGTTTCGTGCGGCCATCACGCCGAAAACTCGGGTGATCCTGCTCAACTCACCGCACAACCCCACCGGAGCGGTGTTGAACGACGAGCAGTTGAAGACGATCGCCGACGTCGCGATCGCCCACGATCTGATCGTCGTGTCCGACGAGGTGTACGAACACCTCACCTACGACGGTGTCGTCCACCGATCGATTGCATCGCTGCCCGGTATGAAGGAGCGAACACTCGTGATCTCGAGCGGTGGCAAGACCTTCAATACCACCGGCTGGAAGGTGGGTTGGGTGTGCGGCCCGGCTCCGCTCGTGGCCGCGGCGCGGGCCGCCAAGCAGTTCCTCACGTACGTGTCGTCGGGGCCGTTCCAACCCGCCATCGCGACCGGACTTCGCCTGCCCGACGAGTACTTCGTCGAGTTGGCTCGTGACTTGCAGACCAAGCGTGATCGTCTCATGACCGGCTTGACTGAGGCTGGCTTCGACGTCTTCGAGCCGGCCGGTACGTACTTCGTCACCGTCGACATCCGACCGGTCGACCCGTCGGGTGACGGCTATGCGTTCTGCCGTTCGTTGCCGGCTCGTTGTGGTGTGGTCGGAATCCCGAACGTCGTGTTCTACGACCGTGCTCACGAGAACGAAGGCCGTCATCTGGTTCGCTTCGCCTTCTGCAAGCGATTCGAACTCATCGACGAAGCCGTCACTCGGCTGAAGGGGCTCTCGTGAAGTTCGCCGCGGTGCAACACGACATCGCGTGGTGCAACCGACAGGCCAATTTCGCGCATCTGTCCGATCTGATCGCAGCAGCGGTCGATCGTGGGGCCAAGTTCGTTCTGCTCTCCGAAACCTTCTCCACCGGCTTCGCCGTCGAGTCACCCGACTTCGCCGAAGAAGAAGGTGGGCCGTCATCGCAGTTCTTGGTGACTCAGGCTCGCCACCACGGTGTGTGGGTCGCTGGTTCGTGTCCGGAGATCCCGACCGAGTCGTCAGCCGACGATCGTCGTCCGGCCAACACCTTGGTGGTGGCCGCACCCGACGGAACGGTGCACCGTTACCGCAAGATTCATCCGTTCACGTTCGGTGGCGAGGACCGTCATGTTCGGCCGGGCACCGAACCGGTCACGATCACCGTGGGCGATCTTCGAGTGTCGCTCTTCGTGTGTTACGACCTGCGTTTCTCCGACGAGTTCTGGCCGTTGGCCCGCGACACCGATGTGTACGTGGTGCCGGCCAACTGGCCCGAGCCTCGCCGCGAGCACTGGATGACGTTGCTGCGCGCCCGGGCCATCGAGAACCAGGCCTACGTGGTGGGCTGCAATCGCGTGGGATCGGGTGGGGGTCTCCACTATTCGGGTGACAGTTGCATCGTCGATCCCTACGGAGACGTGTTGGCCAGCCAGCGCTACGGCGAAGGAATTCTGTTGGCCGATGTCACGGCCGACAGGGTGAAGGAAGTACGCGAGCGCTTCCGCTTCCTGCCCGATCGACGCTCGTGATCAGCGCAGTCGTTTGGCCATCAGGCTGACGGTTTTCCCCGGTCGGGTTTCTTGTTGGCTCACCTCGACGAAGCCTTCACGAGCGTGAAAACGCAGTGACCCTTCGTTCAGAGGCTTCACGTTCACCTCGAGTGTGAACCAATCGGCTTGCGCTCGCTGCTCGACTTCGCGGTACAGCAGCGGACCGATTCCTCGTCCCCGCCAGCCGTCGGTGACCGCCACGCGATCGAGGTACACGAAGCTCGTGTAGTTGTCGCAGAAGTAGAGATAGTTGGGGCTGTCGTAGTCGACACCCGGGGGCAGGACCATGCAAAAGCCGCGTACCGCTCCTTCGGCTTCGACCACTAAGTTCATCGACGACACTCCGAAGATGTGTTCGAAGTCGACGAACGTCTCTTCACCGACGGCCGGAACGTTCTCTTGGTTGATGGCATGAGCGATTGCCAGATCGGCAGTTGTCATGTCGCGAACGATCACACGACGAAACTACTCCGATCGAATGGCATCGGGTGCCGAGCGCGTCTCCCACTAGGGTTCTCGTCGTGTCCGGTGGTGAAGCGGTGATCGAGGCGCGAGGCCTCGTGAAGAGATTCGGCGACTTCGAAGCCGTCAAGAATGTCGATTTCCGGATCGAACGTGGCGAGTCGTTCGGCTTCCTCGGTCCGAACGGTGCCGGTAAGTCGAGCACCATGCGCATGATCGGTTGCGTGTCGCCCGCGTCGGGTGGTGATCTGCGGATCTTCGGGCTCGACCCGATGGAGCACGGCAGTCGTATTCGTGCCCGCATGGGTGTGGTTCCTCAGCAGGACAACCTCGACAGCGAGTTGACGGTGCTCGAGAACCTGGTGGTATACGGGCGGTACTTCGACATTCCTCGCGCCGACTGCAAGAAGCGGGCTGCCGAGTTGTTGGACTTCGTGCAATTGACCGACCGCGCCAACTCGCGGGTCGAACCGCTGAGCGGTGGCATGAAGCGACGTGTCACGATCGCCCGCAGCCTCATCAACCGACCCGAACTGTTGCTCCTCGACGAGCCCACCACCGGCCTCGATCCGCAGGCGCGCCACATCTTGTGGGACCGTCTGTATCGGCTCAAACAACAAGGTGTGACTCTCGTGCTCACCACCCACTACATGGATGAAGCCGAGCAACTGTGCGATCGGTTGGTGGTGATGGACGGTGGTCGCATCGTCGCCGAGGGTTCACCGCGGCAACTGATCGAAGAGCACTCGAGCCGCGAGGTGCTCGAGTTGCGCTTCTCGGCCGGCACCAACTCCGATCAAGCGGCCGTACTCGCGGGTCTCGGTGATCGGCAAGAGGTTCTCCCCGATCGTGTTCTCATCTACGCGGTCGATGGTGAGGACGTTCTCGGTGAAGTGCATCGCCGTGGTGTGCCGCACGAGAGTGCGCTGGTGCGACGCAGTTCGCTCGAAGACGTTTTCTTGCGGCTGACCGGCCGCAGTCTGGTGGAGTGATGACCACGCTGCCGGCCGTACGAGTCTGGGAGTACTACGCAACCATCCTGCGTCGCACCTGGAAGACCGAGGTCGTGCTGGGCTTGCTGCAACCCCTCGTTTTCCTGCTCGGCATGGGCCTCGGTGTCGGATCGCTCGTCAACTCGCGCCAATCCTCGGTCGACGCGTTGGGCGGAGTTCCGTACGTGGCGTTTCTCGCGCCCGGCCTTCTTGCCACCACCGCGATGATCGTCGGCTCGTTCGAGTCCACCTACCCGGTGATGGCTGGTTTCAAGTGGCAAGGTTTCTTCGAGGCGATGGCGGCCACTCGCTTGTCGCCCATGCAGATCGTGCGCGGCCTGTTCTTGTGGTTGGCCACGCGCATCGGAATCTTCGTGGCCGGTGTCGTGGTGGTTCTCGCACTGTTCCCCGACACTCGATCGTGGGGACTCGTTCTGGCGGTGCCCGCGGCTGTTCTGTGCGGCCTGTCGTTCGCCGCCGTGATCGCGGCCTACGCCGCGGTGTGCGAATACGACGCGTCGTTCAATTACGTGCAGCGCTTCATCATCACGCCACTGTTCCTTTTCGGAGGGGCGTTCTACCCGATCGAATCATTGCCGGTCGGCTTGCGTCCCATCGCCTGGGTGACTCCGCTGTGGCACGGGGTCGAGTTGTGTCGCGGCTTCTCGCTGCACACGATGGGCTTCGTCACCGCTCTCGGGCACCTCGCCGTGATCGTGGCGTACATCGCGGTTGGCATCGTCATGTGTCGTCGTCTCTTCATCCGGCGGTTGTACCGATGACATCGACGTTCCTCGTGGCCCGGGTGATTCCGCCCATTTTCCGTGGTGCTCGTCGTCCGCAACGCATGGTCGAGCGAAGCATTCTCGTCTACCGCCGTACGTGGATGATCCTGGTCTCCGGATTCTTCGAACCGCTCTTCTACTTGTTGTCCATCCGTATCGGATTCGGTTCGTTGGTTGGTGACGTCGACTTCGCCGGCCGGAGCATCGATTACGCGAAGTTCGTCGCTCCCGCTCTCATGGCCAGTTCGGCCATGAACGGCGCGGTCTACGACAGCACGATGAACATCTTCTCCAAGTTGCGCCACGAGCGTCTCTACGACGCGGTGCTCGCCACCCCGATGAGCTCGAAGGATGTGGCCTTGGGTGAGATCGGTTGGGCGCTCCTGCGCGGAACGATCTACTCGACCACGTTCCTGGTGTGTCTCCTCGGCCTCGGCATGGCCGACAGTGCTTGGGTGGTGCTGTCCTTGCCGGCGTGCATGCTCGTGGGCCTGGCCTTCGCCTCGGTCGGGATGGCCGCCACGACCTACATGCGGTCGTGGGTCGACTTCGAATGGGTCCAGACCATCGTGATGCCGCTGTTCTTGTTCTCGGCCACTTTCTATCCCTTGTCGTCGTACGGCGATTGGGGCTGGCTCGTGCAGTTGAGTCCGCTCTATCACGGGGTGTCGCTCGTGCGGTGCGCATCACTCGGCATCGGCACCTGGGGGATCCTGGTGCACGTGGCCGTGTTGCTCGGCATCTCGATCGTGGGTCTGAGCGTGTCGGCACGTCGCATCGACGAATTGCTCTTGAAGTAGTCCCGTACGGCGAAGCGAAACGAGTCGCCGTAATCTGACGACATGTTGTTCGCCAAGAAGAACGCGTCGATGGTGTCACCCCAGCAGGCCCTCCCCGGTCGAACCGACCAGACCATGCCGGTCCCCGCGCAACACCATGCTCTCGGCACTCCCCTCGTCGGTCCGTGGCCGAGCGGTTTCGAGACGGCCATCTTCGGGATGGGTTGCTTCTGGGGAGCCGAGCGCAAGTTCTGGCAGGTCGACGGCGTGTATTCGACGGCCGTTGGCTACGCCGGTGGCTACACCCCCAATTGCACGTACGAGGAGTGCTGCAGTGGCCTCACGGGTCATGCCGAAGTCGTGCTGGTCGTATTCGACCCGGCCAAGGTGTCGTACGACGACTTGCTCCGTGTCTTCTGGGAGAACCACGACCCCACACAAGGCATGCGCCAAGGCAACGACATCGGAAGTCAGTACCGAAGCACGGTTTACTCACTGAACGATGCGCAGTTGTCGGCCGCGCAGGCATCGGCCTCGGTCTTCCAGGAGCGACTCACCACCGCTGGTTATCCGCTGATCACCACCGAGATCGCGCCGGCCGGGCCGTTCTTCTACGCCGAGCCCTACCACCAGCAGTATTTGTCGAAGAACCCGAACGGTTATTGCGGAATTGGTGGCACGGGTGTGTCGTGCCCCATCGGCACGCGCGCCTGACGTCGTCGACGATCAGGAGTTGGCGAGCTTCCACGCCACGAGCGCACCTTCGAGTTCGTCGAGTGAACGAACGAGGGTGTTCATCGAACACTGCATCATGAGGTTGACGACTTCGTCGGGTGCGGGAAACCGTGCTCGCCAGTCGGTGAACAAACCGATGCTGTACTTTCCGAGCCCGTACGCGTAACCGAGTTCCCAGGCGGTTCCATCGTCGGTGGTGATGCCGTTGAGGTTGGCCACGATCACGTCGCACCGGTCGATGCCGCCCTTGTCGTTCTCGAAGATCGTGCGCACGTTGTGAGCAGTCTTGGGTGGATTGTCGCGATGAGGCAGGAACGTGTCGAAGCCGAGTGAACGAATGAGCGCATCGACTTTTTCGATGAACCAGCGTTCACCTTCGTCGAACAGCGGACCGGCCACGTACACGTAGGGCTTGCGATCAGTCATGTCTCCAACCTTTCCGTCTGATGTCGTCTCCGTCGGCGTCGAGCGCTCGCCCAGGATGACGAAGTCGTCCTGGAGTCTTCGACAGTCGGGCGATGAGGTTCTGCATGGGTGTGTCGCCCACGTTCACCACGGCCTGTCGGGCGAGATAGTGCGGATCGGTTGCTATGTCGGCCATGTCGAGAATCGGACCGATCGCAGCCTCGGCCTCTTCGAACGCGCGCAAGACTTCGTCTTGCGGACGCGCGGCACACCAGTCGCGCATGAGACGTTCGAGTTCTTCGCGGTTGGCGGCTCGCCCGTCGAAAGAGGCGAATCGCTGGTCGTCACCGACTCCGAGCAGCTCCATCACGCGACGAGCGACCGAGTCGGACGACGTGGAGATGCCGACCCACTTGCCGTCGGCGCAGCGATACGTACCGCGCGGAACGGTGTAGGGCAGACCGGAGCCGAGTCGGGGCTGCGTCTCGCCGGTGAGGGCGTAGAGAGAAGCGAGAGGTCCCATCGCGTGGAAGACGCTCTCCAGCAAGTTGACGTCGACCACTTGGCCGACACCGGAGTGCAGAGCGACCAGGGTGGCGAAGGCCGCGACGATTCCGGTGAGTTCGTCGGTGAGCGCGATCGGCGGGAGCATCGGTGCACCATCGGCCTCACCGGCGATGGCCGCGTAGCCCGACATCGCTTCGGCGATCGACGCGAATCCGGGTCGTTGCGCGTATGGGCCGTCCTGGCCGAAGCCGGTGACCCGGGTGATGACGAGTGTCGGATTGAGACGATGGAGTTCGTCGGGTCCGAGACCGAGTCGTTCGAGCGTGCCGGGTCGGAAGTTCTCGACGAGAACGTGAGCGTCGCGAACCAAGCCGATGAGAACCTCGCGATCGTCGTCGTTCTTCAGATCGAGTGCGATGGTGCGCTTGTTGCGATTGGTGAGTTTCCACCACAGCCCGACGCCGTCGCGTGGATCCTTCCAGGCCATGTTTCGCAGCGTGTCGCCGTTGTCGGGACGCTCGACCTTGATCACGTCGGCCCCGAAGTCGGCGAGATAGCGCGCACAGTTGGGGCCGGCGATCACCGTCGACAGATCGATCACGCGCAGGTCGGACAACGGTGTGGTCACGGCGGCCAGCCTGCCAGGAGACCACAGGCCTCTTCCAAGTGCTCGCGTTGACCGGCGTACGAGAAGCGCACGAATCGATGACCCCGCGTGAGGTCGAAGTCGAGTCCGGGAGTGCTGGCCACTCCCAATCGATCGAGCCATTGATGGCAGAGCGCCATCGAGTCGTCGGTCAGATGACTCACGTCGGCGTATACGTAGAACGCACCGTCGGCGGCTGCGATGCGGTCGATGCCGGCGGCCGCGAGACCCGCGATGAGAACGTCGCGATTGGCCGCATAGCGCGCCACGTGGCCGTCGAGTTCGTCGGTGCAGTCGAAAGCGGCCAGTCCGGCGATCTGACTCACGTGCGGTGCGCAGATGTAGAGGTTCTGCTGCAATCGATCGACGACGTCACGAAGATGGTCGGGAACCACCATCCAGCCGAGCCGCCAACCGGTCATCGAGAAGTACTTCGAGAACGAGTTGATGACGACAGCGTCGGCGGCGCGCCCGGCGAGAGTGGGCGCCGGGCCGTTGTAGGTGATTCCGTGGTAGATCTCGTCGGCAATCAGTTGGATACCCCGCTGCGAGCAGTAGCGCGCGATGTCGTCGAGCGATGTCGGATCGAGGGTCGTACCGGTTGGGTTCGATGGTGAAGCGATCACGAGGCCGTCGAGTGGTCCGGCGGCGTCGAGCATCGCACGAATGGGAATCCAGCGAGACTCGGGTCCGACTGCGATCGGCACCGGAGTGGCTCCGAGTGCGAGAAGGGTGTTGCGATAACACGGGTAACCCGGCTCGAGGACCGCGACACGATCGCCGGCGTCGAACGCGGCGAGGAACGCGAGAGTGAATCCAGCCGATGCTCCGCTCACGATGGTGATGCGATCGGACTCCACTCGACTTCCGTACGTGTCGTCGTAGTGACGCGCGATGCGCTCGGCCAGAGCGGGCAGTCCGGGCGCGTTCGTGTATCCGAGTGACTCACCACCGCGCATCGCGTCGATCACCGCTTGGCGTGCTCCGGCTGGTGCACCGGTACTCGGTTGACCGACCTGGAGGAACAGTGTGCGTTGGCCCGACTTCGCCCGGGCGGTCGCCTTGAGCGACATGTCCATGGCGTGAAAGGGCGGCACCTGGGCGGCTCGGAGCGCACCGGTGAGGCGACTGTCGGTCATCGTTCACCGCGATGTGGGAAGACGAAGCAACGTTCGTCGAGAGACCCCATCGCATACGTCTGGTAGTCGACACCGAAGTCGGCGTAGAGCCCACGGCACCGCTCGCTCCAGTCGAGAGCTTCGGGTGACGAGACTCGGTGAACGACTTGCATCACGCCACCCTCGTACACCCGGTACTCGGCCCAGGTGCCCGGGAAGTCCTTGATGGTTCCGATCTCGATGGTGGGTGCACCACATGGCATCGCACGAACTCGGTGACGGTGTGTGTGACCCGCCGTGTACCCGAGAATGTTCGAGTGCGCGGCGACCACGCGGTCGAGAGCGTCGCTCGAGTCGGGGTGGAGTCCGAAGTAGTCGTCGCTTCGCTTTCCCGACACCCACTGCTGGTGATGGCCCATGACGATCACTGGCAACGCGGTGGAAGTGGCGTGATCGGCCAACCACTGCATCTGATCGTGGTCAAAGGCACCGGTCGTCTCGGTGGGAATGGCCGTGTCCATGAGGGCCACGCACACACCGGGCATCTCGATCCAGAGATCGTCGTCGTACACACCTTGGTCGAGGTACGAATCGTGATTGCCCCGCACGACGTGGAGGCGATCGCCGAAGGTCCCGCGGTAGCACGATTCGAAGGCGGCGAATTCGGCGTCGGTGCCGAAAGCCGTGAGATCACCCTTGACCAGTACCGCATAGGGATCGATCGAGGCGATTTCTCGGCAGGCCTCTTCGTTCATCATCTCGGGATGGCGGCTCTGATGATCGTCACGACTGATGATCGGACCGAGCGGACTGTCGTCCATGCGGCCGCACACGATTTCGCCGAAGTGAACGTCGTTGACCGTGGCGAAGCGGCACAGGAGCTCTCCATCGGGTCGGGCCAGGGTTCGCGTCTCGATCCCGTGGAACGTGTGCGACGAGTCGGGTGCCAGATCGTCGAATCGGTGAACGTCGGATCCTCGATGCAGGACCACCAGATCGTCAGCAACGGTCGTGACTTCCACGTGAGTCACGGTAGTGCGCTTCTCAGCCACGCGCGCCGAAGCGCTCGGTCACCAGGGACGAGCGCGACGCGACACGACCGGCGACGACCACCAGCGTCCGCTGAATCGCCACGACGACCGACGGGCCGACGCATCGTCGGCCACGGCCACGACAGGACGCGGCCACAGGGCTTCGATCGCTGCCGTGATGGCCACCGCTTCTTCGTCGGTGGGAGCGGGCGAGATCTGGCTGCTCATAGCGGCATGTTGCCGTGCTTGCGCCGCGGAAGTTCTTCACGCTTGCTGCGCAGCATCTTGAATCCGTTGATGACCTTCACGCGGGTTTCGGCCGGATCGATGACGTCGTCGATGTAGCCGCGCTCGGCGGCCGCGTACGGGTTGGCGTACTTCTCGGTGTATTCGGCCACGAGTTCGGCGCGACGGGCCACCGGATCGGCCGCTTGCTGCAGTTCGCGGCGATACACGATCTCGACCGCACCGTTGGGTCCCATGACGGCGAGTTCGGCCGTGGGCCAGGCGTAGGCGAGATCGGAACCGATCGACTTCGAGTCCATCACCACGTACGCACCGCCGTAGGCCTTGCGCGTGATGACCTGAATTCGCGGCACCGTCGCTTCGCAGTACGCGTAGAGCAACTTCGCGCCGTGACGAATGATGCCGCCGTACTCCTGATCGACACCGGGAAGGAAGCCCGGCACGTCGACGAGGGTGAGAAGCGGAACGTTGAACGCATCGCAGGTGCGAACGAAGCGCGCACCCTTCTCGGCACTCTCGATGTCGAGAACTCCGGCCAGAACCATCGGCTGGTTGCCGACGACGCCGACGGTCTGGCCGTCGATACGAGCGAATCCGCAGACGATGCTCTTGGCCCAATAGGGGAAGTACTCGAAGAACTCACCGTCGTCGACGATGGACGCGATGACCTTCTTCATGTCGTACGGCTGATTGGGTGATGGCGGCAGGATGTCGCGCAATTCGGGGCACAGGCGCTCGGGATCGTCGCCGGCGTCGACACTCGGCGGCTCTTCCATGTTGTTCTGCGGCAGGAACGACACGAGGTAGCGAACGTCGTCGAGGCAGGCCTTCTCGTCGGCCGACACGAACGTGGCCACACCCGACTTGCTGGCGTGACTCATGGCGCCGCCGAGTTCTTCGAGTGTCACTTCCTCGCCGGTCACCGTCTTGACCACGTCGGGACCGGTGATGAACATGTGGCTCGACTCACGCACCATGAAGATGAAGTCGGTCATGGCCGGTGAGTACACCGCACCACCCGCGCACGGTCCGAGGATGACCGAGATCTGCGGAATGACTCCACTCGACAACACGTTGCGATAGAAGATGCCGCCGTAGCTGGCCAGCGACACGACACCTTCTTGAATGCGCGCACCGGCGCCGTCGTTGAGGCCGATGACCGGCGCACCGACCTTGAGCGCGAGATCCATCAACTTGTGGATCTTCTCAGCGAACACTTCGCCGAGTGCACCGCCGAACACGGTGAAGTCCTGTGAGAACACGAACACCTTGCGACCCTCGATGGTGCCCCAACCGGTGATGACGCCGTCGGTGTACGGGCGTTCCTCCAGGCCGGCCGCCTGCGCGCGGTGGCGGGCCAACATGTCGAGTTCTTGGAACGAGCCCGGGTCGAGCAAGTAGTCGATCCGCTCGCGAGCCAGCATCTTGCCCTTCTCGTGCTGGCGCTCGATGGCGCGTGGCGAGCCGGCCAGACGGGCCTGCTCTTTGCGCTGCTTGAGATCGTCGAGCTTGTCGTGCATGGGGTTGCCGCTGGTCACGGAGGAGACGCTACCCCTCGGTCCGTGAGGGGCTCACAGTCGGATCGGGCCGGAATCGGCGGTTACGGAACGACGGTGGCCGTGACCGGCTGGATCCCCGGCACCGTAGTGGCCCCAACAGCAGCCGATCCGGCGACGGGCACCAGCGCCGTCATCGGAACGGTGGCCGCGGTGCCAACCGGCGACGTGGTGCTCACCAACACCGCTGCATCGGGATTGTCGTCGTTGGCCATCACCGACACGGTGTAGGTGACCGATGGCAGTGGACCATCGGGTCCGTTGCCACTCACGATCACGGTCCAGAGTCCGGCCGTTCCGAACGGAACACCTTCCTTCAGCGGAAGACGAGCCGCTCCCTTGCCATCGAGCGGAACCGACAACGTGACGCTCGCGGTGTTGGCCGTGGGCGGGTTGAACTGCACGGTGAGATCGGTGAGGCCACTCTCGGGCGAGTGCACGTCGATGCGCACCGCGTTGAGCCCGACCATGGCGGGTGTGACTTTCACTTGTACGTCGAACGCACCGCCGGATCGTTCGCCCACGAACGCGTAATTGGTGCGATCGGTTCCGGGCGGTTCGATGTTGGCCGGAAGTGTGGCGACCGCCCATGACGACAACGCGAGGACGAACACACCGAACGCGGCTTCGGTGGCGACGGCCCGTCGCAGATTGAACGCAATCTTCGCGTTGAGTGCCTTGGCCTTGCCGAGACGAGTGGCCACCACTTGGCGCATGAGCATGCCGAGGTACACCATGGCTGCGACGCCGATCACCTTGAGCACGATGAGCCGTCCGTGTCGACTACTGAGGAATCCGCCACCGTCGAGTTGGATCAAGTGCAGCGTTCCCGACACGACAGCCACCGTCACGAACGCCGGTGCCAGTCGCGTGTAACCGCGCACGGCGTGCACGAGATCTTCCTCACCGGGTCCGGCGAGAACGGCGAGCAACAACAATGCGAGCCCACCGAACCACAAGGCGATCGACACGCTGTGGAACGCCCCGGCCAGTGTGCCCACCAACGAGAACTCGGCAGTGGCCCGCGTGAGCGAGAGTGACGCGACGGCGATGCCCATCGGAGCGAGTGATACCGCTTGGGTTCGCGGATCGAGCAGTCGCTCGGGTCGAACCATCACGCCCGCGCTGGCGGCCACGAGGAAGAAGCGAGCAAGAATCACTGCGCCACTCAACGAATCGAACAGTCCGAACCATTCGGTCGGGTTGAGAGCCGCGGTGACCGAGATGCGTGATTCGATCGCGACCGTGAGCACCATCACGAAGAACGTGGAGATGGTGCCGACGAACCACGCGATCCGGAAGAAGCGCGGGACCAATCCGTCGTCGACACCCTCGGGCCACACCAGAACGATGAGCACGGCTCCGCCGAACAGTGCGGCCAAGGCCATGTAGGCGACCATGCGGGCCAACCCGAGTGGGCCGCTCACCGGCGGCGGTTCGCCCAGCAGGTTGCCGCCGTCGGTCATGTCGGCCTCGGTCAGATCACCCGGATCGATACTGGCCGGGTCGAGAACCTCGAAGGAGAAGACGCCCGTGGCCACTTTGCCGTCGGGTTGCGGAATGGAATAGGTGACGTTGCAGGTGCCAACGGGGAGGGCTCCGACCACCGGAACCGAGATGGAGATGCCATCGGCTCCGAATTCGGCCGGTCCGATGGGTGCCGGTGCTTGATCGCACACGGCTTGCACCACCGAGTTGGACGGCACCGTTTCGTTGAACACGACGGTGATCCGTGCCGGCGCGACCGCGACCTTTTCTCCGTCGGCGGGCGACGACGACACCAGTGTGGTCTCGGCCCGTGCCGGCTCGACTCCGATGAAACCGGGTGCGACGATGCCGACCGCGAACATGGCGAGAACGATTCGCCGGAACACGCGTGTCCGGCCGGTCGTGGCGGTGGTCGGCGACAGCGACATGGTCGGTACCACGGTAGTCAGCGGCTCGTGGGTGACCGGGGCACTCGCGGGGAACCTCGACCACACCCCATCTGTAAAGTCGGAGCGTGCCCGACACCGGATACCAGGCGCTCTATCGGCGTTATCGGCCCCAGCGCTTCTCCGAGTTGCGCGGGCAGGATCACATCGCTCTGGCGCTGCGCAACGCGGTCAAGTCCGATCGCGTCGGCCATGCGTATCTCTTCTCGGGTCCGCGCGGTACGGGCAAGACCACCACGGCGCGCATCCTCGCCAAAGTTCTCAACTGCGAGGCCCCGGTCGATGGCGAGCCGTGTTGCACGTGTGGATCATGCGATGCCGTCGTGCACGGCAGCAGTTTCGACGTGATCGAACTCGACGCCGCGAGCAATCGCAGCATCGAAGACATTCGCGAAATCATTTCGACCGCGGCGCTGGGCTCCCCCGGCCGCCACAAGGTGTACATCCTCGACGAGGTGCATCAGCTCACCGGTCCGGCGGCGGCTGCGCTTCTCAAGACACTCGAAGAGCCGCCGTCGCACGTGGTGTTCGTCCTCGCCACGACCGACCCCGAAAAGGTCCCCGAAACCATTCGTAGCCGCACGCAGCATCTGCAGTTCCACCTGCTCCCGGTGGCCGATCTCGAAGAACACGTGCGGTGGGTGGCCAGCGACGCCGGCATCCCGCTCGACGAGCGCGGTCTCGAAGCGGTGTTGCGTCGGGGCGGTGGATCGGCTCGTGACACCTTGTCGGCGCTCGAACTCCTGGCCGCCACCGGTGGCCAGATCGACGAGATCACCCCGGTCGACGAATTCGTGGAAGCCCTCATCGAGTACGACGCCGGCCGAGCGCTGGCCGCGGTCGCTCACACCGTGCATCGCGGTCGCGATCCGCGCACCATCATCGACGACCTCGTTCGTCATCTGCGCGACTGCTTCCTCACCCAGATGGCGCCCGAACTCGTGCAGGTTCAAGAACACCGAGCCGCCGAACTCGCCGGTCAGTCTCGTCGCCTCGGCACCGCGCGCATCGTGAAGTTGATGGAGACACTCGGACAGGCGCTGCTCGACATGCGCGGCGCACCCGATCAGCGGGTGGTGCTCGAGGTCGCTCTCGTGCGACTCGTGCATCGTCAACTCGACACCGGTCTCGACGCCCTGTTGGCCCGTGTCGAACAACTCGAACGCGAGATCGTCGAACGACCGCCCACGCTGGCTCCGGCGCCGGTCAATCCGTCCACTGGGCGTGCGGTTCTGGGTGGACGCGTGAGTCGAGATGCCTCGGCACCGACTCCCCGTCCGGCCGCTGCGAGCCCGGCTCCGGTGGCGGCACCGAGCGAATCGGCTCCCGAACCAGCGCCAGCGCCATCAGCAGCATCAGCGCCGTCGCCTGCGCCGAGCGCGGGTGCATCACTCGACTCGTTGGTGGCCCGGTGGACCGACGACGTGCTGTCCACGTTGGTCGGTATGCGCCGCGCGGTGGCCCAGATGGTCAAGCCCATCGTTCGCGATGGTGCGGTGGTGTTGATGGTCGACAACGAGCACGCGGCCAAGCGCGTGAACGACTACCTCGACGACTTGTCCGCTGCGGTCCGTGCGGCGGCCGGTTCGGCGTGTGCGGTCGTCGTCGAAGTGCGTCCTGATGCGCCGGCCGAAGCGGCACCGAAGCGCAAGAAGGCCGCGGTCGTTCCCGATGACGACGAGATCGATATCGAAGAAGCCAAGAAGTTGCCCACGTCCACCGCCAAGAGCACCGAAGAAGAACTCCTCGAAGCGTTTCCGGCGGCCAAGTTCGTGAAGAAAGAGCAGTGATCGGTGGCTTCCACCTACACGTTGCCGGTTCAGAACCTCATCGATCATCTCGGGCGTCTGCCCGGAATCGGGCCCCGTTCGGCGCAGCGCATCGCGTTCCACTTGTTGAAGTTGCCCGCGGAAGACGTTCAGCGTCTCACTCAGGCCATTTCCGACGCCAAAGAGCGCGTGCGGTTCTGCTCGCAGTGTTTCAACTTCGCCGAAGACGAACTGTGCCCCATCTGCGCCGATCCTCGTCGTGACTCGAGTGTCATCTGCGTGGTCGAAGAGAGTCGCGACATCATTCCGCTCGAACGCACCGGCGAGTTCAAGGGTCGCTACCACGTGCTCCTCGGTGTCATGAATCCGATCGAAGGCATCGGACCCGACCAACTCAAGATGCGCGAACTCGTGATGCGCATCGGCAGCGAAGACGTTCGCGAAGTGATCGTGTGCACCAACCCCAACACCGAGGGTGAGGTCACCGCGCAGTACATCGGCCGTCTGCTGAAGCCCTTCGACATCACGGTCACTCGACCGGCCTCGGGGCTTCCGGTGGGTGGCGATCTCGAGTACGCCGACGAGCTCACCTTGGGTCGGGCCATCAGCGGTCGTCGTCGCCTCGACGACTGACGCGCTCCGGGGTACCGCTCGGGGCTGGCGCGGGCGGAAAGGCCATCCCCGGTCGATACCCCGGATCAACGGAGACGACGGTGCGTCCCTGTATGACGATCAGGTTACGAATATGACGGAGCCCGTGCAAGAACAGTCCCTGAACAGGGACTTTCCACTGTCTCCGTATGACGACGGAGCGGTCGTGCGGGTTCGGGTCGGTGGGTCGAGCCGGTTCAGCCGGTCGAGCCGGCTCAGAGAGCCCGGACGATCAGGGCATCACCCTGGCCGCCCCCACCGCACAGCGCGGCCGCACCGAGACCGCCGCCGCGACGACGCAGCTCGTGGAGCAAGGTGAGGGCGATGCGGTTGCCGCTCATGCCGATCGGGTGACCGAGCGCGATGGCACCGCCGTTCACGTTGGTGACCTCGTCGGTGATGCCGAGGTCGGCCATCGACGCGATGCCCACGGCCGCGAACGCTTCGTTGAGTTCGAACAACTTCAGGTCGGAGACCTTGAGGTTCGCCTTGTGCAACGCCTTCATGATCGCGCGACTCGGCTGCTGTAGCAGCGACGCGTTGTCGGGACCCGCGACCATGCCGTAGCCGACCACCTGTCCGAGAGGTTGAACACCGCGAGCTTTCACCGCGCGTTCCGACATGATCACCATTGCCGAACCACCGTCGCTGATCTGCGACGCGTTGGCCGCGGTGATGGTTCCTTCCTTGTCGAAGGCGGGCTTCAGAGTGCCGAGAGTATCCATCGTGGTGTCGGCGCGCACACCTTCGTCGTTTTTCACGAGAACCGGATCACCCTTGCGTTGTGGAATCGCGACGTCGACGATTTCTTCGGCGAGCTTGCCACTGGCAATGGCGGCGGCCGCGCGCTGGTTGCTCTTCATGGCGAATTCGTCCTGTGTGGCACGGGAGATTCCACCACCGTTGTAACGCTCGGTTCCGAGGCCCATGAGACACACGTCGAACGCGCACCACAAACCATCGGCGATGATCGCGTCACGCAGTTCGGTGTTGCCGTAGCGGAATCCGCCGCGGGCGCCGGCTGCGATGTACGGAGCCTGCGTCATGCTCTCCATGCCACCGGCGATCACGATGTCGGCATCGCCAGCCTGGATCATCTGATCGGCGAGGTAGATCGCGTTGATTCCCGACAAGCACACCTTGTTGATGTTCACTGCCGGCACGCTCATCGGGATGCCGGCCTTGACGGCGGCCTGACGACTCGGGACTTGACCCTGGCCGGCCATGAGCACCTGACCCATGATCACGTGCCCGACTTCGTTGGGCGCCACACCGGCTCGCTGCAATGCGGCACTGATGGCGAAGCCTCCCAGATCGGCGGCGGTGAACGACGCGAGTGCGCCGCTCATCTTTCCGATCGGTGTACGGGCTCCTGCGACGATGTACGACCCGGGCATGATGTGCCTTTCTGCTGACATGGTGAGTTGCGGTTGTTGTGGTGAATTCTTGGTGCTCAGTGTGGTCGGGGGAGACCCGGCCCGCGAACGCCCAACTTACCGATGAGTAACAACGAGCGATAAGTTCGCCCGATGGAGCAGATTCGCGAGGCCATTCTGAACGGGGCCGACTCCGCGGCCATCGCCGCCCTCCCCGTTCCCACGCACTACCGGGCCGCCCACTTGCTGGCCTCGGAGACGGCGATGTTCGAGGGGGTTCCTTCCGAGAAGAAGGACCCGCGCCAGAGCATCCACGTGAGCGATGTGCCCACGCCCGAACTGGCCCCCGACGAGGTGTACGTGGCGGTGATGGCGAGCAGCATCAATTTCAACACCGTGTGGTCGAGCATCTTCGAGCCGGTGTCGACGTTCGGGCCGATGAAGCGTTTGTCGCGCGACAGCGACTGGATGAAGCGCCACGATCAGCCGTATCAGGTGATCGGCAGCGACGGGTCGGGTGTGGTGCTGAAGGTCGGTTCGGCCGTGCGGTTGTGGAAGCCGGGCGATCACGTGACGATTCATTGCAACTACGTCGACGACCAGGACAACACCGCCCACAACGACTCGATGTTGGCCGCGAATCAGCGCATCTGGGGTTACGAATCGAACTTCGGCGGACTGGCCGATCTCTCGGTGGTCAAGGCCAATCAGCTCATGCCCAAGCCCGCCCACTTGACGTGGGAAGAAGCCGCGGTGAACGCGCTCTGCAACTCGACGTCGTATCGCATGCTCGTGTCGCGCAACGGCGCGGCCATGAAGCAGGGCGACGTGGTTCTCATCTGGGGCGCGACCGGCGGTATCGGCGCGTACGCCACGCAATACGTGTTGAACGGCGGCGGCATTCCGGTGTGCGTGGTATCGAACTCCGACAAGGCGCAGATCCTTCGCGACATGGGTGTCGAAGCGATCATCGATCGCAAGGCCGCCGGTTACAAGTTCTGGAAGGACGAGCACACTCACGACGAGAGCGAGTGGCGTCGTCTCGGCAGCGACGTCCGCGATCTCGTGGGCGAAGATCCCGACATCGTGTTCGAGCATCCGGGTCGTTCGACCTTCGCCGCGTCGATGTACGTGGCCAAGCGAGGCGGCACCATCGTCACGTGTGCGGCTACGAGCGGATTCATGATGGAGTTCGACAACCGCCACTTCTGGATGCGTCTCAAGAATCTGGTGGGTAGTCATTTCGCGAACTACCAGGAGTCGTGGCAGGCCAATCGTCTGATCGCCAAGGGCATGATCCATCCGGTCATCAGCCAGACGTTCGCACTCGAGAACGTGGGCGAAGCGGCGTATCAGGTTCACCACAACATGCATGAGGGCAAGTTGGGTGTGTTGTGTCTGTCGCCCGAGCCTGGCCTCGGCGTCACCGACCCCGAGTTCCGCGCCAAGGTGGGAGAGGAGAACCTGTCTCGGTTCCGTCGTTCGTGATCGGTCGTGGCAGGCTGATCGCATGATCCTCACCGAAATCGACCACGTGGCCATCGCAGTGAAAGATCTCGAAGCGGCTATCGACTACTACCAGCGGGCGTTCGGCGCCACCGTCGACCATCGTGAAGTGGTGGAGAGCGACGGGGTGGAAGAGGCGTTGTTGAAGGTGGCCGAGAGTTATGTGCAGCTGCTCACGCCCACGCGTGATGACAGCCCGGTGGCCAAGGCGATCGAGAAGCGTGGTGAGGGGCTGCATCACATCGGGTATCGCGTGAAGGATTGTGGTGAGGCGTTGGCGTCGATGCTGGCGGCTGGTGCGACGGCGATCGACAAGGCCCCGCGTCCGGGGAGTCGTGGAACGACGGTGGCGTTCATTCACCCGAAGGGCAGCTTCGGCACCCTCATCGAACTCGTCCAGGAATAAGGAACTTTTTGGTTCGGTGTGGTTCTGGGTGAAAAATTCGCTGGATTCCAGCGAATTTTTCACCCAGAACCACAACCGCCGTCACGCTGTTTCGAGCATCAGGCCCGTGAGGTAGTCGGCTTCCGGGAAGTGCAACGGGATCGGGTGGTCGCCCGGTTGTCCCAACCGCTCGATGATCGAGGCCTCACGATTCGCATCGACGGCCGCACCGGCCACAACTTTCTGGAACAGATCGCTCGACACCGCACCCGAGCACGAGTACGTGAACAGCAGTCCGCCCGGCCGTAACAACTTGAGCGCGAGCAGATTGAGATCCTTGTAGGCACGAGTCGCCCGGTCGACTTGATTCGGATTGTTGGCGAGCTTGGGCGGATCGAGAACGATCACGTCGAAACTGGCCCGGCGATCACGAAGTGAACGCAATTCGGTGAACGCATCGGCCTCCACGAGTTCGCCGATGTTCACATCATTCGCACGACCGTTGGCCTCGGCGATGCGGAGAGCCGGCCCGGACGAGTCGATCGTGGTGATCGAACTCGCACCACCGCGAGCGGCCGCCACGCTGAACGACCCGGTGTACCCGAACACGTTGAGCACCGCTCGACCTCGTGAGTGCTGTTCCACCAAGCGGCGACTGTCGCGCTGATCGATGTAGAAGCCGGTCTTGTGCCCGTGCTCGACGTCGACGTGGAATCGAAGCCCGTTTTCGCGGGCCCACACATCGGTCGGAAGTGAGCCGTGGCGAATACCCGTTTGCGACTCGAGTCCTTCGCGCGATCGATTGTCACCGTCGCTGCGTTCGTACACACACTCCACGCCATCGAGTGATGCAAGGGCCACGACGACCGCGTCGCGTCGGGCGTCGATTCCGACCGTCGTGATCTGGAAGACGACGATCGAACCGTAACGATCGACTACGAGCCCGGGCAGACCATCGGCCTCGCCGAAAACCAAACGAACGGCGTCGCCGTTGGGGATTCCGAGGTGGCGCCGACGACTCGCTGCGGCCGATACACGACTCGCGATGAACTGGTCGTCGATCGATTGGTCGACGTCGAACGTCCACACACGCGCACGAATCGACGAATGTGGACTGTACGAAGCGAGTGCCAACGGTCGTGACGCGTCATCCACCACCAACACCGTGTCGCCCGGTTGCGGATTCCCGCCGACCCGGTCGACCGAACCGCTCATGATCCACGGATGGTGACGGCGCAGGCTGCGGTCGCGCCCGGCCTTGAGCCGCAGCGTCGCCTGATCGCTCATGTCGCTCTCACTTTGACGCGATCTTGATCGACAACGCAGACGTCGGCGATCAGGCTCGGAACTGGGAGAAACACATCATGACGGTACTGGTCGGAACACTGGTTGGAGTGCTGGGCGTGCTACTGATGCGCCCGATCGTTCATCGGTACACGGCGACGAACTCACCGTTGTGGGTAGGCGTACCGATCGCTGCGGTGACCGCGAGTTCGATGACGTACGACGTCGATGGCGTGCTGTTGTCAGTCGCGCTCGGATCGTTGGCGGCTGTGCTCGTCGCATTGAGTGAGATCGACGTGAAGGTTCGGCGTTTGCCTCGTGAGATCAGTTACCCGGCCGCCGTCGTGGGAGTGAGCCTCTTGGTGGCCGATGCTCTGACGCGTGATCGAGCCGATCGCGCGGTGATGGTGTTGGCCGGAGCAGCCGTGTTCACGATCGCGATGTTCGTCCTCTTTGTGATCGGGCGAGGCTCGCTCGGTGACGGCGACGTTCGCATCGCTCCCCTGCTCGGTTCGTTCCTCGGCTATTGGTCGCCCCGTTTGGTTCTGTCGGCACTGCTGGCGGCCTCACTCGTGGCCACCGTCGTGGCACTTGGGTTCATGGTGGTGAAGCGATCGGGCCGTGGCACGACTCTTCCGTTCGGCCCCTTCCTGGCCCTCGGAACGGTGATCGCCCTGGCGAGTCAGGGATTGTGATGAGGGCGGCGATCGAGCCGACCGAGGTGAAAAAGGTGGTGGATGAGTGGTATCGAACTGATACCATTTCCGCCGTGGCCATGACCTTGCGACTCACCGACGACGAACAGACTGCCCTGCGCGCACGGGCCGAAGCCGAAGGAATTTCGATGCAGGAAGCGGCTCGTCGGGCAGTGCGCGAGTACGTGGCGCGTAGCGAACATCGGGATCGGGTGAGTGAGGCGGCCAGCCGGATCCTGAGCGCCCACGCCGATGCCATCGAGCGACTCGGGCAGTGAGTCGCTCGTTCGAGTACCTCGACCTCGAGGATGTCCTGTCGTTGGCCCGGACGCTGCTCGGTGATCTACCGCCCGTCCGCGACATCGGTTTGTTGGGCTCGGCCGTCGCTCGGCCACAGACATCGGTGTTCGGCGGGGACGCGTATCCCGACGTCTTCTCGAAGGCGGCTGCTCTGCTTCAGTCGATCGTCAACAATCACCCACTCATCGACGGCAACAAGCGCTTGGGCTGGTTGGCTACGGCTGTGTTCCTCGAATTGAACGACGTCCAAGCGAGCAAGGCCACCAATGACGATGTGTACGACTTCGTCATCTGGGTTGCTTCGTCCAACCCCGATCTCGATGCGATCATCCCAAGGTTGCGAACCATCATCGAGAAGGAATCTCGGTCGTGATCGTTCATCTGGTCGACGGCACCTACGAGCTCTATCGGCAGCACTACGGCCAGGCCGTGCGTTCGTCGGAACCCTCCCCCAACGCGGCCACCATTGGCGTTCTCAACTCCACCTTCCAGTTGCTCGCCGACGGCGCCACGTACATCGGTGTGGCGACCGATCACGTGATCGAGAGTTTCCGCAACGATTTGTGGGCCGGTTACAAGACATCCGACGGCATGGAAGCGGAGATCCTCACGCAGATCCCGATCCTCGAAGAAGCGTTGCGATCGATGGGTGTCGCGGTGTGGCCGATGGAGGAGTATGAAGCCGACGACGCTCTCGGGTCAGCGGCGGCCGTCGCCGATCGCGACACACGTGTCGAACAGGTGCAGATCTTCAGCCCCGACAAGGATCTCGGCCAATGCGTTCGTGGTCGCCGTGTCGTGCAGATCGATCGTCGCAAGATGGCCAAGGATGGAACCGGTCTCATCGACGAAAACGCGGTGCGCGAGAAGTTCGGCGTGGGTCCAGCGAGCATCGCCGACTGGCTCGGACTCGTGGGCGACACCGCCGATGGTTTTCCCGGACTGAGTGGCTGGGGTGCCAAGTCGGCGTCGGCGGTTCTGGCGCGATACGAGCGCATCGAGAACGTTCCCGATGCCGTGAGCGAGTGGGACGTTCCCGGACTGCGCGGCGCTGCCAAGTTGGCCGAGTCGTTGTCGTCGCAACGCGAACTCGCACTGCTGTTCCGGAAAGTGGCCACCATTGTCACCACCGTTCCGGTGGGTGATGTGGACGACTGGCACTGGACCGGTCCGCGCGACGAGTTCCGCGATTTCTGCGCCGATCTCGGTGCGCCTCGCCTGGCCGACCGGGTCGCCAGCCTGGCCTCATCACGCGGGCGGTAACCTCACGCTTGCGTCATTCGGCTCCTGTCGGGTGAGGTGACGGTCGGGTCCTGTGCAACGGGTCCCCGTGAATCAGGTCAGGACCGGGAGGTAGCAGCCTTCAGCGGAACGGCTCGTGTGCCGCAGATCGCCTGGCCGTCACCTCATCCGACAGGAGCGTGCTTGACAACAGGGAAGGGTGCGAGAGCGGCCGAATCGGCACGCTTGGAAAGCGTGTGAGGTGCAAGCCTCCGTGGGTTCGAATCCCACCCCTTCCGCCATGGAGATCGTCGACGCCATGACACTCGCGCTCGAACAAGCGCGTGACGCGCTCAACCACGACGACGTTCCCGTGGGTGCGGTCGTGTTGCACGAAGGCCGAGTCATCGCGGCACGGCACAACGAACGTGAAGCGACGTCCGATCCCACGGCGCACGCCGAAGTTCTCGCGTTGCGTGACGCCGCGGCCGCACTCGGACGCTGGCGTCTCGACGACTGCACTCTCGTGGTCACTCTCGAACCATGTGTGATGTGCGCGGGCGCGCTCCTCAACGCTCGGATCGGCCACCTCGTGTACGGGGCGGCCGACTTGAAGGGTGGCGCGACGGCCAGCCTGTACAACGTGTGTGCCGACCCGCGCCTCAACCACAATCCCCCGGTTACGCACGGGATTCTGGCCAGCGAGTCAGCGGCTCTGCTCGAGCAGTTCTTCGCCGAGCGCCGATAACCTCGATCGACGGAAGGGTGCCCGAGCGGCCGAAGGGACACGCCTCGAAAGCGTGCGACGTGCAAGCGTCCGTGGGTTCAAATCCCACCCCTTCCGCCACTGGAAGTCAGACCGTTAGTGACCGTCCTCTTTTCTTGAGTTCGACCCGCTCCTAGATTGAGCCGAGCGGCGGCATCGTCGTTGGGGGGTCCATGAAGCGCGTCATCAGGCTCGCGGCATTCGTATCGACGTGTGCGCTCGTGGCGCTCATGTGCGTGGACGGTGCGCAGGCATCGTCCTGGACCTTGCAGCGGATATCGGGTGAAGACCGCTACGACACCGCCGTTCGGGTCTCGACGGAGTTCTTTTCGTCGGGCGCCCCGGCCGTGGTTCTGGCAAACGGCGCCAACTTTGCTGACTCACTCTCGGGGTCAGCATTGGCTGCTCGGCTCGACTCGCCACTCTTGCTCGTACGCAAGGAAGTCATTCCGGCAGCGGTCGCCACGGAAATCTCGAGACTGAAGCCATCGAAGATCGTGATTCTCGGCGGTGCAGCAGCTATCGCTGCGAGTGTCGTCGATCAGCTGAAGTCGATTTCGTCGGCGGAACTTGTTCGCCTCGGTGGGTCCACTCGATATGAAACGAGCGAGAAGATCGTCGCATTCGGGTGGCCGAACGAAGCCGAAGCCGTTTACCTCGTGACGGGAGAGGGCTTTCCTGCGGGGCTTCTGGCCGGCGGGGCGGCGGGACTTCAGGACTCACCGGTTCTGCTGACGAGACCGACGAGTCTGGCGACGACGACCTCGGATCTGATCAAGAAACTGAAACCCAAGAAGCTCAGGGTTGTGTCTTACGGATCGTCGGGAGCCGGATACGTGTCGGCCCCGGTGATCAAAGCGGCGCGTACGGCGAGTCCGACGGGCTTTTCGCTGATCAGCGGAACCGATTTGTACGATGTGTCAAGCGCTCTCGCGACAATCAACGGTTCGATCTCGTCGACGGTAATTCTGACCACGAGTGAAGCCTTCCCCGATGCACTGGCCGCCGGAGGTACGGCGGGATATCTCGGGCGGACTTTGCTGATGACCAATCGTTCGTGCATGCCGAAATTGGTGTCCAACCTTCTGACCAACGGCGGAGTCGGGACCGTGACGGTGATCGGTGGGACAGCCGCAATTTCAGAGGAGTCAGCTCGTGGAACGGTGTGCCCGAGTGGAGTTCAGGCAGGGCAGGATTGGGAGACGGGTCCACTCCCGAGCGGGGTCTCCAAGACCTCGATCGACACCTTGGTTGCAACAGCATTTGGAGATGTCACAAAAAAGGGTCGCGTACGCGGTGTGGTCATTGTCATTGGCGACAAGATCGTCTACGAGAATTACCACCCGATGGACAATGCGCAGAGTCCGATGGTTTCGTACTCGATGGCGAAGGGCATCACGTCGACAATCGTGGGGATGCTCATTGCTGATGGGAAACTCTCCCTCGATCAGCCCGCTCCTATTGCAACTTGGCAGGGTGCGGGCGATGGGCGGAAAGGAATCACGGTTCGCCACCTTCTCAACATGGCCTCAGGGTTGAGATGGACGGTTGCGACCGACAGGGTCAAGATGTGGAGCGCAACTGCGGCATCCGATTACGCCGCGGCCCTGCCACTTGCGGCCACGCCGGGTTCTCTGCACAACTACTCGTCGGGTGATTCGGCCATTCTCATGCGAATCGCAACTGAGACTTTGGGTGGAACGGCGCCGACCAGCTCCTTCATGCAGCAACGACTATTCGACCCACTCGGTATCACCACTGAGGTTCTCTTCCCCGACCGGAGTGGCCGTTGGCCCGGCCACTGGGGGGTCAACATGACTGCTCGAGACTGGGCTCGTTTCGGACTGCTGTACCTCAACGATGGAACATGGGGTGGCAAGAAAATCATCTCTGACCAGTGGGTCGAATTCTCGAAGACCCCGTCTCCGCAGAATGACAAATACGGTGGACATTGGTGGATCTACAAAGACGCATACTCGGCGGAAGGCTTCGGTGGCCAGTACGTCTTGGTCTCACCTTCCAAGAACATGGTGATGGTGATCACCGCAGCGAACGGTTACGATTCTTTGTTCGGTTTGTCGGCGGTTCCTCAGGACGGGCAGGCCATTCGCTCCTTCGTCCTCCGTGAGGCCCTTTACGACTTGTTCCCAGTCGTTGACTGACGATTGCGATCCACAACGCCGAAATCAGCACTCCACGTCGGTAGAGGATGCCTTCAGTTCGATGAGGTAGTCGTCCACCACGTCGCGGGCGCACTTGCTCGCCGTGTAGCCGGTGTGCTGATTGGCCGTCACCACCACCAGACGACCACCTTCGAGTGCCTTCACCATGTTGCGCGTGCTGTCGAGTGGTGTGGACGGATCGCCCGTCGTGCCGATCACCACGATCGGCCCGGCACCAATGCCCGTCACGTCCACACGCGGATCGATCGCGGCCGGCCAGAACGTGCAGCCGTAGTTGCCCTGAGTCTCGGGTGACATGCGCGGTGCGGCTTCTTGGTAGCGAGGCACGAACGAATCGGCTTCCTCGACCGTGAAGCGTTCGTCCTCGTCGGCGCACGTGATGGCGATGAACGCCTCCAACTCGTTGCCGTAGGTTCCGTCGGGCTGACGTTGGAAGTACGCATCGAAGAGTGCGAGCAGAGTCGAGCCGTTGCCATCGGCTGCTTCGGCGAGACCGGCGGCGAGGGTGTCCCAGTACGACTCGTCGTACAGCGCTTGCGCAACACTCGTCATCGCCATACCGCGCGTGAGTTCGGGGCGTCCGTCTTCCGTGGGCAACGGGTTCTCGTCCATCTCGGCCATGAGGCGGTCGAATGCACCCTCGGCGTCACCGTCGTTGTGGAACTGGCACGAGCGAGTGGCCGAACAATCGGCCAGGAACGCGGTGAGCGCCTGCTCGAAGCCGCGCTTCTGCTGCACACTCGCCGTCACCGAATCGACGTTCGGATCGGCGGCACCGTCGAGAACAGCCGCTCGAACGGTCTCGGGGAACAAGGTCGCCCACACCGCACCGAGTTCACTCCCGTACGACAAACCGAAGTACGAGATCTTCTCCTCACCGAGGGCCTGGCGAATGCGATCCATGTCGCGCGCGACGTTGTTGGTTCCGACGTGATCGATGAAGTCGCTGTTGTTCGTGATGCACTCGTCGATGAATTCCTTGGCGAGGTCGATGTTGAACTGAGCCTCGGTGCTGTCGTCCGGTGTGGCGTCGCCTTGAGCGAAGAAGTAGTCGTAATCGTCGGTGCAGTCGATGGCGGGCTCAGATTCGCCGGTGCCACGCGGATCGAAGCCCACGATGTCGAAATGATCGAGCAGGCCCTTGCTGAGAATCTGATCGGCGGCCCGGGCCAGAATCGACCCGCCGAAACCGGGGCCACCCGGATTCATGAGAAGTGAACCGATGCGCTTGTCGGGATCGTTCGCCACTCGCCGTTCGAGATGGAGCGAGATGGTCTCCGAGTTCGGATCGTCGTAATCGAGGGGAACCTCGAGAGTGCCGCATTCGACCGGGCCGCACTCTTCCCACTCGATGGTTCCGGCTGAGGTCGAATCATCATCCGACGGTGCATCGGTGGACTCGGTGTCGACCACTGACGACTCGGTGCTTTCGGAGTCGACGAGTACGACATCGGAATCACCACCACATGACGCAACAACGAGGAGAAAGCCGATGACGAGAGTGGTCCGCCGCATGCGTCGATGGTAGGTGAAAGTAACCTCGCGGTGTGCGCATGAACCCTCACATGATGATGCCCGGTGACGCATCGGCAGTGAAGGGTCGCCGCATCGAACGCGCCGCGCTTCGACGTGTGTGGATCTTCGCCCGCCCGTACCGCGCGAGCATCACCGGATTCCTTGTCACCATCCTCGTTGGGGCATTGGTGGCCCTCGTTCCACCGTTCGTTTTTCGCGCCATCATCGACGATGCGATCCCGGACGGATCACGTTCACGCATCTGGTCGCTGGCCCTCATCGCCGTTGGTGCGGCGATCGCCGACGCCGTTCTCGCCATCGGACAACGCTGGTACTCGGCTCGTATCGGTGAAGGTCTCATCTACGACTTGCGCGTGGCTTTGTTCGACAAGGTTCAGCGGATGCCGGTCGCGTTCTTCACGCGCACGCAAACCGGCTCACTGATCAGCCGCCTCAACAACGACGTGATCGGAGCGCAGACCGCGGTCACATCCACACTCGGCAGTGTGGTGAGCAACGTCGTGGTCCTCGTCACCACACTCGCGGCCATGATCGCGCTCGAATGGCGCCTCACGCTCATCGCCCTGATCGTTCTTCCGGTGTTCGTGGTTCCGGCCCGCCGTGTGGGCAACAAGCTGCAAGAGATCGCGCGCGAGCAGATGGGTCTCAACGCCCAGATGAACACGCAGATGTCCGAGCGGTTCAACGTGGCCGGCGCGATGTTGGTGAAGTTGTTCGGACGTCACGATCGTGAAGTCGGCGAGTTCTCCGGTCGCGCGGCGGGCGTTCGCGACACCGGCATTCGTTCGGCCATGTACGGGCGTGTCTTTTTCGTCGCCTTGGGTCTGGTCGGTGCTCTCGGTGCGGTGGCCGTGTACGGCATCGGCGCACAGCTGGTGGTGTCGGGCGACATCACATCGGGAACCCTCGTGGCGTTGGCCGCTCTGGTGGCCCGCGTGTACCAACCGCTCACCGGTCTCACGAACGCCCGCGTCGATCTGCTCACCTCGTTCGTCAGCTTCGAGCGCGTGTTCGAAGTTCTCGACGCACGGGTGGCGATCGTCGACAAGCCGGGTGCGATCGATTTGGTCGATCCGCGCGGCCGAGTCGAACTCGATCAGGTCACCTTCCGGTATCCACCGGCGTCGGCGGTGTCCATCGCGTCACTCGAAACTCCCGGTGCCCCCACCGGTGATCCCGATCGCGACGTGCTCCACGGCGTGTCGCTCGCGATCGAGCCGGGTGAGACGGTGGCTCTGGTTGGCTCATCGGGTTCGGGCAAGACCACGCTCGCCTCTCTCATTCCGCGTTTGTACGACGTGACCGGCGGCGCCGTTCGCATCGACGGCAACGATGTGCGCGATCTCACCGGACACACGTTGCGCGCCGCGATCGGTGTGGTGTCGCAAGACCCGCACCTCTTCCACGAGAGCATCGAATCGAACCTGCGCTACGTGAAAGAAGGCGCCACCGCGGCCGACATCGAAGAAGCCTGTCGACGCGCCCGCATTCACGACACCATCGCCGCGCTCCCCGACGGTTACGCCACGGTCGTAGGCGAACGCGGCTATCGACTCTCCGGTGGCGAGAAACAGCGTCTGGCCATTGCGCGTCTGCTCCTCAAGGATCCGGCCGTCATGATCCTCGATGAAGCCACGAGCCACCTCGACAACGAGAACGAAGCCCTCGTGCAAGGTGCCCTCGACGACGCGATGCGCGGTCGTACCGCCATCGTGATCGCTCATCGACTCTCCACCATCAAGGACGCCCACCGCATCGTGGTTCTCGACGACGGACGAATCGTCGAACAGGGAACGCACGATCAGTTGATGGCTCTCGACGGCCCATACGCGCGTCAGGTTCGCGCCGGCAGTTTGTTCTCCGTACCGACCTGAGGTTCGTGATCGGTGAACGTCAGTGCGGACCGCGACGTGTTCCGCGCACCAGACGACCGGGCAACTCACCCGTGTGCTGGCCGTCCTGGAACGTGACCGTGCCACCCTTGATCGTGAATCGATATCCGCTGGCGTCCTGTACGAGACGACGGCCACCGGCGGGCAAGTCGTGCACGATGTGCGGAGGGGCGGCGCCGAGCGTGTTCATGTCGATCACGTTGAGATCGGCCAGATAACCCGGCGCCACCACACCACGGTCGAACCATCCCACGTGGCTTGCTGTGCGCTGCGTGAGGTGGTTCACCATGAGTTCGATGGGGAGGCGACCGTCTTCGTGACGATCACGAGTCCAGAGCGCGAGCGCCGTGGTGGGGAAACTGCCGTCGCTGATGGCACCGCAGTGAGCACCAGCATCCGACAGACCGATCACGGCGTTCTTGCGCATCAGCATCTCGCGCACGTCGTCGAGATTGCCGTGTGAGAAGTTGAACAACGGCTTGTAGAGAAGGCGATTGCCGTTCTCTTCGATCATCAAGTCGATCAAGAACTCGATCACGGGACGACCGGCGGCTTGTGCGCGGGCGGCCACCGAATCGGACTTCTTCGGCTCGTAGTTGACCGGGTTCTCCATCGGGAAGAGCTTGTAGAACGAGCCGAACACATCGGCGGCGAGTCCTTCGAGTTTCTCCATTGCCGCGGCGTGCTCGGTTGCGATGCGTGAGCGGCGCTCCGGATCGCGAAGAGCGGCAACCACGTCGGGTAGCGGACGCGTGGCGATCTCCTGGTAACTCGGACACACGAGCAGTGGATTGGCCGAGGCCGTGAGACCTTGCAGGATTCCGATGGGGCGCACGGCTACCTGTGTGGCGAGTTTGGCTCCCTTGGCCACGTTGCGGTCGACCCACTCGCCCATTTCGCGCCAACGATCGGGAAGCATCTCGGGTTGCTGCACCGTCATCGACAACGGACGACCAGTGGAAAGCGCGAGCTGCGCCATCAGATCCATTTCGGCGCGCGCGTATTCGGTATCGGTCGATTGGTACGCGTCGGAGATGAGTTGGATGACCCCGCTGCCGCTCTCGGCCATCGCCGTTCCGAGGGCGATGAGTTCGTCGGCCGATGAGAAACGCGTACCCAAGAACGCGCCGTCACGAGTGCGGTGTACGAACGTACGACTGGTGGTGAAACCGAGCGCTCCAGCGCGCATGCCTTCGCGAACCGCGGTTGCCATGCGCATGAGTTCGTCGACCGACGGCGCCTCGTTCAGATCGGCCCCGCGCTCGCCCATCACGTACGCACGCAGTGGTGCGTGGGCCACCTGAGTGGCGACATCGATGGCGTAATGACGACGATCGAGTGCGTCGAGATAATCGGGGAAGGTTTCCCAGTCCCAGGTGAGTCCTTCGGCCAACGCGGTGCCCGGGATGTCTTCCACACCTTCGAGCATTCCGATCAGCCAGTCGTGCACTTCGGGCGTGGGCTTGGCCGGTGCGAAACCGACACCGCAGTTACCCATCACGATCGAGGTGACTCCGTGGACGCTCGACGGGGCCAACACCGGATCCCACGTGGCCTGACCATCGAAGTGGGTGTGGATGTCGACGAAGCCGGGTGTCACCACCAGACCCGAGGCGTCGATCTCGCGTCGACCACGTCCGGACAACCCGGGGGCCACCTCGGTGATCACCCCACCGACCACGGCGATGTCGACCCCGTCACGGGCGGGGGCCCCCGTACCGTCGACCAGGCGGGCGTTGCGGATGACCAGATCGTGGGATCCCATGTGGGAAGTCTGTCAGAAAGATTCGGATGGGCGGTGGGTCGTGATTCGGGTGGGCGCCCCGTATTTTAGGAGGAAGGGGGCGGGACAAGGGCCCTCGGAAACCGTCCTGAAAGGGGAGAGCCCACCATGAAGAAGTTCCCGAAAGTTTCGGTCGTCCTGGGCCTCGCCCTGGTGTCCCTCGTCGCATGCGGGTCGGACTCATCCGGATCCGATGCGACCGGATCGTCCCCGGCCGCCGCCGAGGCGACCACCCAGGCCCCGGCCGCCGCCGAGGCGACCACCCAGGCCCCGGCCGCCGCCGTGACCACCCAGGCCCCGGCCGCCGCCGTGACCACCCAGGCCCCGGCCGCCGCCGAGGCGTCCACCCAGGCCCCGGCCGCCGCCGTGACCACCCAGGCCCCGGCCGCCGCCGTGACCACCCAGGCCCCGGCCGCCGTCGCGGCGACCACCCAGGCCCCGGCCGCCGCCGTGACCACCCAGGCCCCGGCCACCGTCGCGACGACCACCCAGGCTCCGGCGGCGTCCCCCACGATCGGCGACGTCAAGGTCGATTGTCTGAATCGTGGACTTCGGGTCAACGCCACCGTGAACAAGGGGTCGTCCGACATCAACCGCGTGGTGGTGAAGCGGGCCAACGACGAGGGCGCCGAATTGGAGACCAGGATGACCTTCCTCGGCCCGGATACCGGGGCTGGGAATGAGTGGTCGGCCGTCAATGTGGCCGGAGCCGTCGACCGGATCACGGTTGTTGCCACCGACAAATCGGGCAAGACCGTGAGCTCGGCCAAGGACTTCAACCTGCCCTGTTAAGGACGTTCTCGGAACAAACTCCCTCGAGGAGGGTCAAGATCCTGAGTCGAGATGACTCAGGATCTTTTCTTTCCGGGTTGCGACACTCCATTGGCCGGGCTAACTTGACACGAGCCGACGCAGGTTCCGCATCCCCCCGGGGAATCTGCGTCGGACCATTTTTCGTCGACACCACCGAGTGTTGACATCACATTTCGTCCACGAAGTTCAACAGACAGCCCCGGCGGGTCGGCCCTCCGGGATCAACGAAGAGGTTCAGCATCATGCCCAAGGCAGTCGGTATCGATCTCGGAACCACCAACTCGGTCGTCTCGGTGCTGGAGGCCGGCGAACCGGTCGTCATCCCCAACTCCGAGGGAGCCCGGACCACTCCGTCGGTGGTGGCCTTCTCCAAGGCCGGCGAGGTTCTGGTGGGCGAGGTCGCCAAGCGTCAGGCGATCACCAACCCCGATCGCACCTTCCGCTCGATCAAGCGCCACGTGGGCACCAATTGGAAGAGCGACGACGTCGATGGCAAGAAGTACACGCCGCAGGAGATCAGTGCCCGCACGCTCATGAAGTTGAAGCGCGACGCCGAGGCCTACCTCGGCGACACCGTCACCCAAGCGGTCATCACGGTGCCGGCCTACTTCGACGACGCGCAGCGCACCGCCACCAAGGAGGCCGGTCAGATCGCCGGTCTCGAGGTGCTGCGCATCATCAACGAGCCCACCGCGGCGGCTCTCGCCTACGGACTCGAGAAGGGGAGTGAGGACGAGACCGTGCTCGTGTTCGACCTGGGCGGCGGAACCTTCGACGTGTCGGTGCTCGAGATCGGTGACGGCGTGTTCGAGGTGAAGAGCACGCACGGTGACACCAGCCTCGGTGGCGACGATTGGGATCAGCGCGTGATCGACTGGCTCGTCAATCAGTTCAAGGCAGCTCACGGCATCGACCTGGCCGCCGATCGCATGGCCGCGCAGCGTCTGAAGGAAGCCGCCGAGAAGGCCAAGATCGAACTCAGCCAGGTTCAGCAGACGCAGATCAACCTCCCGTTCATCACCGCCACACCCGATGGTCCGTTGCACCTCGACGAGGCGCTCACGCGTTCGAAGTTCCAGGAGATGACGGCCGATCTCATCGAGCGTTGCCGTATTCCGTTCGAACAGGCCATCAAAGATGCCGGACTCACCAAGGGTCAGATCAATCACGTGATCCTCGTCGGCGGATCCACACGTATGCCGGCCGTTCAAGACCTCGTGGTGTCGCTCACGGGCAAGGAGCCCAACAAGACGGTCAACCCCGACGAAGTCGTGGCTGTCGGTGCTGCCATTCAGGCCGGTGTGCTCAAGGGTGACGTGAAGGACGTTCTGCTCCTCGACGTCACACCGTTGTCGCTCGGTATCGAAACCAAGGGTGGCGTCATGACCAAGCTCATCGAGCGCAACACCACCATCCCCACCAAGCGCACCGAGGTGTTCACCACCGCCGAAGACATGCAGCCGTCGGTCGAGATCCACGTTTTGCAGGGTGAGCGCGAGATGGCGATGTACAACAAGACGCTCGGCAAGTTCCAGCTCGTCGATCTTCCGCCGGCCCCGCGCGGAGTCCCGCAGATCGAAGTCACCTTCGACATCGATGCCAACGGCATCGTGCACGTGAGCGCGAAGGATCGCGCCACGAGCAAGGAGCAGTCGATGACCATCAGCGGTCAGTCCACGCTCTCGAAGGACGACATCGACAAGATGGTGAAGGACGCCGAGGCGCACGCCGAGGAAGATCGCAAGCGTCGCGAAGAGGCCGAGATTCGCAACAACGCCGACTCGCTCGTGTACCAAACCGAGAAGGTTTTGCGTGATCAGGGCGACAAGGTGTCGGCCGACGAGAAGGCCGCGGTGGAAGCGCCGTTGGCCGACCTGAAGAAGGCACTCGAGGGCAACGACAGCGCGAGCATCAAGGCCGCGACCGAAGCTCTCATGTCGGCCAGTCAGGCGTTCAGTCAGAAGCTCTACGAGGCGGCGGCGCGCGATGCCAACGCCACCGGTACATCGGCTTCCGGCCAGAACGGCTCGGCGGCGAGCGATGACGAGATCGTCGACGCCGAGATCGTCGACGCCGACAAGTAAGGCGCCGTCGTGGATGCCGACATGGTCGATGGTGAGGCGTCGGTCGACGAATCCGTCGTTGCCGAATCCGTCGTTGCCGAATCCGTTGTCGAACTCGACGTCGAGACTCTGATGGCCGAACGCGATTCGTTCCGCGACATCGCGCAGCGTCTGCAGGCCGACTTCGAGAACTATCGCAAGCGGGTGAGCAGTCAGACGACCGACGAAGTCGAGCGAGCCACGGGTCGCTTGGCCGAAGGATTGCTGCCGGTTCTCGATGCGTGTGAAGCGGCGTTCGTGGCCCATCCGGCCGAAGTCGAACCGTTGTTCAATCTGTTGCTCGGCGAACTGCGCAAGCAGGGCCTCGAAGCGATGAACCTCAACGGTCAGGCGTTCGACCCCAATCTGGCCGAAGCAGTCATGCGCGAAGACGGTGAGGGTGATGGCAACGGCAACGCGATCGTCACCGATGTCATGCGTTCGGGTTACACCTGGAAAGGACGCGTTCTGCGCGCCGCGCTCGTGAAGGTGCGCGGCTGAGATCGCGGCACTGATCGTTCACGGCCGGGGAGAGGAGGGGACACGATGACTGCACAACGCGAGTGGTACGAGAAGGACTACTACGCCGTGCTCGGTGTCTCATCCGATGTGTCGGCCAAGGACATCACGAAGGCCTACCGCAAACTGGCGCGCGAGAATCACCCCGACGCCAACCCGGGTAACGCCGCGGCCGAAGAGCGCTTCAAGGAGATCTCGGCGGCCTACGACGTTCTGTCCGACGATGAGAAGCGCCGCGAGTACGACGAGGTTCGGCGCATGGGTCCGATGGGCATGGGCAACATGCGTTTCACCGTCGGCGGCGAGGCCGGTTCGTTCGAAGACTTGTTCCGGATGTTCGCGGGTGGTCGCGGTCGTAACGGTCGTCCGTCCACGGGCGTCAGCCCGCGCCGCGGCTCCGATCTCGAGACGCAGCTCATGCTCGACTTCGAAGAGGCGGCTCTCGGAGTCACCACCACCGTGCACCTCACGAGTGACGATCGCTGTCAGACGTGCAGCGGTTCGGGAGCGCGGCCCGGGTCGAACGTCGAGGTGTGTTCGCAGTGCCAAGGTCGCGGGCAAGTCGAAGAGAATCAGGGTTTCTTCGCGTTCGCGAGTCCGTGTGGTCGCTGTAGTGGCCGGGGCAACGTGATCAAAGATCCGTGCGGTGTGTGCCGTGGAACCGGAATCGAGAAGCGGGCGCGTGAAGTGAAGGTGCGGGTGCCGGCTGGCGTCGCCAATGGTCAGCGCATCCGCTTGGCTGGTCGGGGAGAGCCCGGCCGTAACGGCGGCCCGTCGGGTGATTTGTTCATCGTGTGCCACGTGAGTGGTCACGAACTGTTCGGCCGCGACGGCGACAATCTCACCGTTCGCATCCCGATCTCATTCGCCGAGGCCGCGCTCGGAGCCGACGTCGACGTTCCCACCTTGTCGAGCGACGGTGTGACGTTGCGCATCAAGCCCGGAACCCAAAGCGGTTCGCGCCATCGAGTCAAAGGTCGCGGAATCGAAACGGCCAAGGGCAAGGGCGATCTGATCGTGACCGTCGACGTGGTGGTTCCCACCTCACTGTCCGACGACGAGAAGAAGGCGATCGAACAACTGGCCGCCTTGGCTTCCGATGATCCACGCGACACGTTGAAGCGGAATCGCAAGTAAGTGGTGATGAACGTGCCTGGTCGAGATCAGACGATGTACGTGATTTCGGTGGCCGCCGAGTTGGCGGGCATGCACCCGCAGACGCTGCGCATCTACGAGCGCCGCGGTTTGCTCCAGCCCGCTCGTACTCAGGGCGGCAATCGCCGTTATTCCGAAGCCGACATCGCACGTTTGCGTCGCATCGCCGAGCTCACGGCGGCCGGCATGAACGTCGAAGGGATTCGACGCATCATGGATCTCGAAGCCGAGGTCGCGCGCCTACGCGACGAGGTCGATCGGTTGCGCCTCCTTGCCGCCCAAGCCATCTCGGCGGCCGACCCGAACGCCGCTCGCTCGGGAGGTCTGGTTCCCTTGCGTCAGCAGGTGGCGGTCTTCGGCCAGGTTGCTCCCGTTCTTCGCCGTGGTCGGAGGTCGTCATGACCGACATCGTGCGCGCGGCTCCCGACTACCAGCCGTACGTGGCGGGTTCGTTCCGCTGGCGCCTCGGTTTGCGTCAACTCGATCTGTCCGACTGGATTCAGATCGGCGACGACTACGACCACGAGATGAATCGCAAGGCCGATGTGTTGCGCGACAACTACCACACCGCTGTTCGTGTGGTCCCGGGGATCGAGTCCGAG
>Ga0194133_10000357_pt1 | contig 96630 bp, 95 predicted proteins | sample TA2KigOf40mmetaG_FD_155448 | JGI IMG/M metagenome (GOLD analysis project Ga0194133, IMG submission 155448) | Freshwater microbial communities from Lake Tanganyika, Tanzania - TA2015055 Kigoma Offshore 40m | ecosystem: Environmental > Aquatic > Freshwater > Lake | place: Tanzania: Lake...
CACGTCGAGCCTCGTCGTCCCCGCCGACCGGGGGGTGAACCGACCCCGCGACCTCGAAGGGCGCACCTACGGCGGGTTCGGCGGCGAACTCGAGAAGGCGCTCGTCGACCGGCTCGTCCGCTGCGATGGTGGCGACCCCGCACGGGTGCGCTACGTCGAGGTCGGCAACGTCGACTACCGCATCGGCCTCGAACGACGCGACTACGACGCCGTGTGGGTCTTCGACGGGTGGGACGTCATCCGCCTCACCGAGCTCGAGGGCATGAAGCTCGTCCGCTTCCCCTTCTACGACCCTGCGGTCGCCCCGGCGGACCGCTGCCTGCCCGACTGGTACACGCCGATCATCGCCACCTCCGCCGAGGTGCTGAAGGAACGACCGGACGTGATCCGGGCGTTCCTGCGGGCCACCTCGGTCGGGTACACCGTCGCCGACGACGAACCCGCGAGCGCCGCCGACTCGCTCCTCGCCGCGGTGCCCGAACTCGACCCGGAGCTCGTCCGACGCAGCGCCGCCTACCTCGCCGGCCGCTACACCGACGACGCGCCGTGGGGGCTCCAGCGGACAGCGACATGGGTCGACTTCGCAGCGTTCCTCACCGCCGCCGGGCTGCTCGACACCGGCGTCGACCCGACTGCGGCGTTCACGAACGAGTACCTCCCCGGATCGTGACCCGGCCGTGATCGAGATCCGCGGGCTCCGGCACCGGTTCGGGGACCTCGACGTGCTGGACGGCATCGACCTCTCGGTGCCGACCGGCGGGTTCACGACCCTGCTCGGACCGAGCGGGTGCGGGAAATCGACCGTGCTCCGGGTCGTCGCCGGGCTGCTCACCCCGACCTCGGGCACCGTCACCGTCGACGGACACGACGTCGTCGGTCGGCCGGGCCGCGTCGCCCACATGCCCCAGCGCGACCTCCTGCTCCCCTGGCGCCGGGCGTTGGCGAACGCGACCGTCGGCGCCGAGGCACGCGGTCTCGACCGGACGGCCGCACGTGCCGAAGCCGCCCGCCTGTTCGAACGGTTCGGCCTCACCGGATTCGAACGGACCTGGCCGGCGCGCCTCTCCGGCGGCATGCGGCAACGCGTCGCGCTCCTGCGCACCGTCGTCTCCGGACTCACGACCATCGCGCTCGACGAGCCCTTCGGCGCTCTCGACGCCCTCACCCGACGCGACCTCCAGGGGTGGCTCGCCGAACTGCGCGGCGAGTACCGCAGCACCGTGCTGCTCGTGACCCACGACGTCGACGAGGCGCTCGTCCTGTCGGACCGCGTGGTCGTGCTGTCGGCACGACCTGGCCGGATCGTCCACGAGGTCGACAACCCCCTCCCCCATCCGCGGCCCTTCGCCGCGCTCGGCGGCACCGAGCTCGCCGGACGTCGGGCCGAACTGTTCGACGCTCTCGGCGCCGGCTGAGGACGACGGCGTCAGACGGTCGCGGGTCGGGGGGTCCGGCCACTCCGCCCGATGAAGGGCAGCACCACCCCACCGACCGCGGCGGCGACGGCGACCGCACCGAACCCGAGGGGGAACCCGCCCCACTCGATGAGCTGACCCACCCCGTAGCCACCGAGGGGGGCACCGATGTCGAAGTAGACGTTGAAGGACCCCATCGCCGTGCCGCGTTCGTCGTCGGGTGCGCGGTCGGCGACCATCGCCAACAGTGCGGGGAACCCACCCGAGTACCCCATCCCGAAGATCACGAGGAACACGATCGCCGGCAACGGCGACCGCACGAACGCCACCCCGGCGAGGCCGACGACGATCGCCACGGTGGACGGGAACGCCACCCGCAGCCGCCCGTAGCGGTCGGCGAGCCCCCCGACGAGGAAGCGCGTCGCCAGCACCGTCACCGACAGGGCGAGGAACAGCACGTCGGAGGACTCGAGGCCGATGTCCCGGGCATAGAGCGACAGGAACGCCGCCACCGACGTCCAGCCGATGCCGATGCAGAAGAACACGATCCCCGGGCCGCGGGCCGCCGGATGGAACAGGCGGTGCAGCACCGGGACGGGGACCGCGTCGGCCGAACGTTCCGGCAGCGTCTCCCGGATCGCGAGGGCCGCCACGACTCCGGCACCGGTGAAGATCGCCACCGCCCACCACACGGCGGTGAACCCCTCCGTCGCGCCGACGAGCCACTCGGCCACGTACGGACCGGCCGAGAAACCGACGTAGAAGAACGTGCTGAAGAGCGCGAGGAACCCGGCGCGCCGCTCCGGTGGGGCGACATCGGCCGTCATCGCGACCGCGGCCGTGTAGCTGAACGCGGAGGCGGCCCCCTGCACGAGGCGCAGCAGGAGCACGAGCACCACCGACTTGGCGGCCATCAACCCGAACGCGCTCACCGCGAACAGCGCCGGCCCGGCGAGCATCAGCGGACGACGACCGACCCGGTCGACGAAGCCGCCGGCCCAGGGGCGCACGGCCACCGACGCGACCGACACCACCGACATGACGAGGCCGGCCATCGCCTTGGAGGAACCGAGCTCCTCGGTCATGTAGAGCGGGAGCGCCGGGTAGAGGAGCCCCTGCGCGATGAACGTGCCGAGCGTCGACGCGCACACGAGCGCGAACGTGACGTTGCCGCGCTGCGGGTTCGTCACGTCGGCCCCCCGTCGACCCGAGGTCTCAGTAGCGGTAGTGGTCGGACTTGTAGGGGCCGTCGACGGGGATGCCGAGGTAGTCGGCCTGCTCGGAGCTCAGCTTCGTGAGCCGCACGCCGAGGGCGTCGAGGTGGAGACGGGCGACCATCTCGTCGAGCTTCTTCGGGAGGGTGTACACACCGAGCTCGTAGTCGTCGGCCTTCGCGTGCAGCTCGATCTGGGCGAGCACCTGGTTCGCGAAGCTCGCCGACATCACGAAGCTCGGGTGGCCCGTCGCGTTGCCGAGGTTCAGCAGGCGCCCCTCCGACAGCACGATGACCGAATGGCCGTCGGGGAACACGTACTCGTCGACCTGGGGCTTGATCGTGACCCGCTGCACGTCCGACAGGCGGGCGAGACCGGCCATGTCGATCTCGTTGTCGAAGTGGCCGATGTTGCCGACGATCGCGCCGTGCTTCATGCGCGCCATGTGCTCGGCGCTGATGATCCCCTTGTTGCCGGTCGCCGTGATGAAGATGTCGGCGCGGTCGAGCACCGCCTCGAGCGTGGTCACCTCGTAGCCGTCCATCGCCGCCTGCAGGGCGCAGATCGGGTCGATCTCGGTGATGATCACCCGGCTGCCCTGCCCGCGGAGCGACTCGGCGCACCCCTTGCCGACGTCGCCGTAACCCATCACGACCGACACCTTGCCGCCGAGCATCACATCGGTCGCCCGCTTGATGCCGTCGATGAGGCTGTGACGGCAGCCGTACTTGTTGTCGAACTTCGACTTCGTCACGGAGTCGTTCACGTTGATCGCCGGGAACAAGAGCTCCCCGCGCTCGAGCATCTGGTAGAGGCGGTGCACGCCGGTGGTCGTCTCCTCGGAGACCCCCCGGATGCCCGCACCGATGCGGGTCCAGCGCTGCGGGTCCTCCGCCAGCGACCCGCGCAGCAGCTCGAGGATGACCGCCCACTCCTCGGGGTCGTCCTCGCCGGTCGCGGGCACCGCGCCGGCCGCCTCGTACTCGGTGCCCTTGTGCACGAGCAACGTCGCGTCACCACCGTCGTCGAGGATCAGGTTCGGACCGCCGTCGGGCCACAGCAGCACACGCTCCGTGCACCACCAGTACTCGGGGAGGGTCTCCCCCTTCCACGCGTACACCGGGACGCCGCGCGGGTTGTCCGGCGAACCGTCCGGACCGACGACGACCGCTGCCGCTGCGTGGTCCTGCGTGGAGAAGATGTGGCACGACGCCCACCGCACCTCCGCACCGAGCGCGACGAGCGTCTCGATCAGCACGGCCGTCTGCACGGTCATGTGCAACGAACCGGTGATCCGGGCACCGCGGAGCGGCTGGTCGTCGGTGTACATCGCACGGATCGACATGAGTCCGGGCATCTCGTGCTCGGCGAGGCTGATCTCCTTGCGCCCGAACGCAGCCAGGCCCAGGTCGGCGACGGCGTAGTCGCCTCGGCGATCGACGGCGGGGTTGATCTGCGATTCGAAGGTGGACATGGCGCTCCACGGGACGGCCGGCCACAGCCGGGGGCGGACCGGAGCAGTGTAGGGGTGCGCATCCGGCTGCGGGCCGACCACCCCGCCGCCGCTCAGGCCCCGGCCTCCTCCACGCCCCGGGCCGACGCCCGGAACAGCACGCCCGGACCCTCCGCCACGTAGGGCGGCCCCGCAGCTGGCACGAACGCCGATCCGCCCGGAGGCAACCGCACCGTCCGCTCGACGGACCGCAGCGTGACCGACCCCTCCGTGCACAGCAGCACCTCGTCGCCGAGCCGACGGGGTGCCCACGGCTCGGCGCCGAGATCGACCCGGCCGAGACGGAACGGTGCCGGGCCCGACGGGTACACGGCCTCGGGGTCACCCGGGCCCTCGGGAGCGGGAACGACCGGGACGAGCGGCTCCGCCTCGACCCGGAGGATCCGCCGGAGTTCGGTGAGATCCACCGGCTTCGACGTCAACCCGCCCCGCACGACGTTGTCCGAGTTCGCCATGATCTCGACACCCGTGCCCGATACGTAGGCGTGCAACCGTCCCGCGGCGGCGAAGATCGCCTCACCCGGGCGGAGCACCGCACGGTTCAGCAGCAGGGTGATCGCCACGCCGACGTCGCCGGGGTGCAACGCCGCCGCCCGCAGCACGAGCGCCGCCTCCCCGGGGAACCGCGCGGCGGCGGGACCCGCGCCGGCGACGACCGCATCGACGACCGCGGCCCGGGCTCCGCCGTCCGTCTCCCACCAGTCCCACAGGACACCGGCGAGGTCGCCCGCTGCGAGCCGGCCAGCGACACCGGCGAGCCCGAACGCGGCGACCACCTCGGCCGCCGCCGCCGGGGCGCGGAAGCCCGAGAGCACCTCGAAGGGGGTGAGCGCTACGAGCAGCTCCGGCTTCGGGTTCGGGTCGCGGTACGTGCGCGTCGCCGCCCCACGGGGGACGCCCGACGCCTCCTCCGCAGCGAACCCCCGCCGCGCCTGGGAAGCATCGGGGTGGGCCTGCAGCGACAGCGGCCGATCCGCTGCGAGCAGCTTCAGCAGGAACGGCAGCTCACCGGCGACGAGTACGTCGAGCGGCACGCTGCGACCGTCGTCGAGCACCGCGGACGACGGCGCGGTGGGGTGGGCCCCCATCCAGATCTCCGCAACGGGCCGCCCGTCGGCGGGAACACCGAGCAGCGTCGGCAGCGCCGTCGTCGAGCCCCAGTCGTAGTGCTGCGCCGGATTCGCCAGCTCGTACACCGGGCCCGGACGTCCTCAGGACCCGCCGAGCAGACCGACGAGCCGTTCGTGTTCCGCGTCGTCCACGGTCTCGGCCTCGTCGACCAGCAGATCCGGGATCCCCTCCACGATGCGGTACCGACGACGAAGGCGCGGATTGTACAGCGTGTCCTCCGCTTCGAGGTACTGCAGCGGGCCCTTGTCCTCGGGACAGGCGAGGATCTCGAGCAGGAACGGGTCGAGCGGCATGAGGTGCTCCGGGGTCGGACGAAGGGGACGGTGGGCGGTCAGGCGAACCGGGCGCGGACCTCGGCGACGCGGTCCGCGACCTCGGCGACGGTCGGGGCCTCGAGGTTGAGTCGCAGCAGCGGCTCGGTGTTGGAGGGGCGCAGGTTGAACCACCACGACCCGCAGTCGACCGTCAGGCCGTCGAGCCGGTCCTGGTCGGCCGACGCATAGGCCGCAGCGACCCAGTCGATCACCGCAGCGGGGTCCGCGACCTCGGTGTTGATCTCCCCCGACGCGGCGTAGCGCTCGAAGGGGCGACGCAACTCCGACAGCGGCACCCCGGCACGGCAGAGCTGCTCGAGGACCACGACGGCTGCGATGCACCCCGAATCGGCACGCCAGTTGTCCCGGAAGTAGTAGTGCGCCGAGTGCTCGCCGCCGAAGAGCGCGTCGGTCTCGGCCATGACGGCCTTCACGAAGCTGTGGCCGACGCGGGTGCGGACCGGCACCCCGCCTCGCTCCCGCACGATCTCCGGCAACGCCTTCGAGCAGATCAGGTTGTGCACGATCGTCGAACCCGGATGTCGGTCGAGCAGACCGGCGGCGACGATCGTCGTCGTGAGCGATCCCGACAGCGGTTCGGCGTGCTCGTCGACGAGGAACACCCGATCGGCGTCACCGTCGAAGGCGAGCCCGACGTCGGCCCCGGTCTCGAGGACCCGGGCCTGCAGGTCGCGCAGGTTCTCCGGCTGGATCGGATCCGCCGGATGGTTCGGGAACGTGCCGTCGAGCTCGGGGTAGAGGACCTCGAGCTCGACGGGCAGATCCGCGAACACCGCCGGCACGACGAGGCCGCCCATGCCGTTCGCCGTGTCCGCAACGATCCGCAACGGCCGCAGGACCCCGACGTCGACGAAGGACCGGACGTGAGTCGCGTAGTCACCGAGCAGATCGACGCTCGTGCGGGCACCCCGTGTCGCGCCGGGCACCGGATCCGACGCCGCGCCGTCGCGCACGTCCGCGAGCCCGCTGTCGGATCCGACGGGTCGAGCGGCCGACCGGCAGAACTTGATCCCGTTGTACCGGGCCGGGTTGTGCGACGCCGTGAACATCGCGGCCGGGGCGCCGAGGCGTCCGGCGGCGAAGTACGCAAGGTCGGTGGAGACGAGGCCGAGGTCGACGACGTCGAGGCCGACGGTCTGCACGCCGTCGGCGAACGCGTCGACGAGCTCCACGCCGGACGGCCGCATGTCACGGCCGACGAGCACCCGGGTCGCGCCGTCACGTTCGGCCACCCACCGGGCGAACGACCCACCGATGCGCCGACAACGGTCGGCGTCGATCTCGTCGGGGTAGACGCCCCGCACGTCGTAGGCCTTGAAGATGGCGTCGAGCACGAACATCCGTCCCGGTCGGGGCAGCACCGGTCGCCCGGTACGCCGGCGAGGAGACTACCGGCTGCGGCCCGGCGTTCCCGGGAGCGGCAGCGGCCACACCTCATCGGCGGCAGATGCGTACGCACCGCCCTTCGCCCAACGCCGGATCCGGACGAGGTCCCGGAGCAACCGGAACCCGTCGCGCACCACCTTCACGGTCGAGCGTTCGGAGTTCTCGACCTCGACGGGGACCTCGAGCACCCCGAGCTCGTAGCGCTCCACGAGGTGGAACACCTCGATGTCGAACGCGAACCCGGTCGTGCGAACCTGCCGGAACAGCAGGTTCGCGACATCGGAACGGAACGCCTTCAACCCGCACTGGGTGTCCCGGTACTGCCCGAGAAGCACCGCCATGGTGCAGAGGTTGATCACCCGGCCACCGATCTCCCGCACCCGGCGTGCCCCCACCAGGGTGGTCGTGTCGACGTGGCGACGGCTACCGACCACGACGTCCCACCCCGACTCCACGGCCTCGAGGAGCCGCAGCACCTGTTCGGGCGGGTACGCGAGATCGGCGTCGGTGAACACGACCGTGCGGCCACCCGCGGCGAGCACGCCCGCCCGCACCGCGGCGCCCTTGCCCCGGTTCGGCTCCTGCCGCAGCACGACGTCGGCGCCGGCGGCGCGCGCCGCGGCGGCCGTGTCGTCGGGGGACCCGTCGTCGACGACGACGATCTCGAGCCCGCCGTCGGCGGCGACCTCCCCCAACGCCTCCCGCACCCGACGGACCGTGGCGCCGATCCGTTCCTGCTCCCGGTACGCCGGGATCACCACCGACAGTCGCACCCGACCATCCGCTGGCAAGCGGCCCGCCGCCGCGCCGCTCCGGCGGCGCACCTCACCGAAGAGCACCCGCCGGAACGCTACGAGCCGGAGACCGGCCCCGACACCGAGCGCAGCGAGCTTGCCGACCACGAGGGCCGGCACGGCCGTCGTCGAGGGGTCGACGAGCACGACGACGACGCCGAGGTCGACCGCACCTGCCAGCACGACGACGCCGAGCACCACGGCCGGCCGACGCACCCACCGGGCGTAGGGGTCGCCGCGGAAGGTGAGCCAGCGATGCGCCGAGTACGACGTCGTCGCGGCGATGCCGACGGCCAACGCCGCCGCCCAGACGAGCGGCAACCCGGCGACCCGACGGGCGACGACGAAGGTCGCCACGTCGACGACCGTCACGAACACGCCGACGACCGCGAACCGGCCGACGAGCCGACGGACCCGCTCGCTCACGACGGGTCGTCGTCGGGGGGGCCGATCGCGCCCCAGCGGGCGTCGCCCCAGTCGTCGTCCTCGAACGGTGTCGTCCACCCGGGGATGCGGGTGCGCCGGCCCCGTTCGGCGTCACGGCCGATCTCGACCGCCGGAGTCACCCCGGTCGGCGGTGGTGGGGTCCACGTCGGCGGCGCCGCCGAGGGGGTCGGCTCCGACGCCTCGAGGTCGGTCACCGGGTCGGCACCCTCGTCGCTGGCCCGGTCGCCAGGGTCCTCTGTCGGGTCGTCCCCGTCGGTCGTGTCCCACTCGTCGCCCCCGGCGGGCGCGCCGTCGGCCGCGCCGCCGGCGGCGGGCCGGGGCGCGAAGGACAGCGGGCGCCGACGACCGAGCACGACGATCCCGGCGATGCCGACGAGCGTGGTCCCGAGGCCCGCCCAGTCGAGACCCGTCCGGCCGTACCGCAGCTCGACGGTGCGTTCGGTCGGGACGACGACCATCAGGTTCGGGGCGACCCGGTAGGGGCCGTCGGCGCCGGAGGCCTGCCAGTTCGGGAAGTACGACGCCTTCACGAGCACGGGCGTTCCCGGCTGGTCGACTCGGAAGCTGATCCGCTGGGCGTCCACGACCAGGTCGGTGACCTGCACGGCGGGTTCGGCCCGCAACTTCGGTGTCTCGTCCGCCCGGACGCGCTGCCAGGTCTCCGGACCGTCCGCGGCGAGCAGGACGTCCCACCGCTTGCGGTCCATGTAGAACCCGGTCGCGAACGGCAGCCACGCCTTCTGGTCCTGCGTCACATCGGTGACCACCGCCGGCTGGCGGGTCAGGCCGACGACGAGGTCGCTCCCCTGTACCTCGAAGATCGCCCATGGCCCTGACGTCCCGACCCGCCGGAGGTCGGCATTCTTCGCCGCAGCGTCCTTCGCCTTGTCCGTGTAGGCGAGGTAGTAGCGCGCCCCGATGAACTTGAGGTGCTCGACCCCCATCGTCATGTCGAACCCGAGGTAGGGCAGGTCCCGCTGGGCGGACGACGGCTTCTCCGACAGCTCGGACTGGTTGAGGAAGTGGAAGGGGGTGGTCGCGGCGGACTCGAAGTACAGGCCCTCCATCGAACCGATGCACCCGTCGGTCCAGAACGGGAGGAGCATCAACGCCATCGGGGTTCCGTAGCTGTTCAGCTTGTCGAGGTCGTACTCCCACATGGCGCGCCCGCACCCGTTCGACGTGCCGAGGTCTTCCATCGTGTCGATGAGCGCCCGGTACTCCGTCCAACCGGCCTTGTCCTGGATGCCGCTGTAGTTCCAGCGCGCCCAGTCGTCGATGAAGGAGGGTCGCATCCCGATGCCGAGCGCCCGGTGCTCGCCGTCGACGAGTCGCCCCGCCCCGGGCACCGACCCGAGCGGTAGCGCGGTCACGAACAGCACCACGACGGCGACGGCGGTCGCGAGCGCGGACCGGGCCCACACTCCCGACACCCGGCGCACGAGCAGTGCGGCGCCGAGCCCACCGAGGAGGTACAGGCTCAGGTAGTAGAAGGGCAGGAAGCGGGCGTTCCACATCTGGGTGTCCGGCCACCACACGAACGCTCCGGCGGACGCGAGCGCCATCGACACGAGGAACGCCCCGAACCGGTTCCGTTCGACGAGGCTGAGCACCGCGCCGGCGACCGCGAGCCCCCCGACCACGTACCACACGGCCTCCGACGGCCCGCCCGGCGCCAGGTTCTCGGCGTAGAGCTGGATCCGTTCCCAGCCCATGTCGTTGAAGTAGGCGTGGCGGCCGACGAAGGGCAGGGCCCAGAACCCGCTCACCGCGGCGCCGGCCACGCCGACCGGCACGACCCAGAGCAGGCTCGGCCGCCAGCGGGGCTCGACCCACACGGAGCCGGCGACGAGCACCGCGACCCCTGCTGCGGCGAGGGCGATGCCCGCCGGTGGTGATGCGGCCACGCCCGTCCACAACCCCAGACCGACGAGGCCGACGAAGGCGCCGAGGACGACCCGGGCCGCCGGACCCCGGGCGTCGGCGGTCGCCCGGAGCAGGCCGAGCACCATCGTTCCCAGCGTGGCGAAGAGGGCCGGGATGAGGTGGAGGAGGATGACGAGGGCGTACAGGGACGCCGCAAGCGCCCGGTGCCGACCGGTCTCGAGGCCCCGGGCGACGACGCCGAGGTAGACGAGCGCGACCGACAGGCTGAGCGAGAACGCGAATTCGCCGGCGAGCGTCGACGCGGCGTTCCCGCCGTAGATCGTGAACCGCCCGTCGAACAGGAACGGCAGCGTCGCGACCGCCGCGAGCAGCGGCGTCGGAAACGCGGTCCGGAACAGGCGGGCCATCGCCCACGCCGCCACCGGCAGGGTCAACATGCCGGTGACCGTCGCGAGCTTGAACGCCACGCCGTAGGCGAACACGAGGTCGTACGCCAGCACGAGCAGCGATGGGAGCACCATGTAGAAGTGGTACGCGGGGAATCCGGCGTACCAGTCGGGTGACCAGCCCGCGAGACGACCCGAGGGGAGCAGCTCGCGGCGCAGGTAGTCGGGGCCCCACACGTGGGCACCCATGTCGCCGCCGGTCGGCAGGTTCTCGACGAGCAGCAACGAACCGCCGAGCTGCTGCCACACGAACACGATGCCGACGGCGATCCAGAACGCCGTCACCCCGAGCTGCACCCAGTCCTCGAGGGTGCGCGGCGGACCGAGACGGGCCCGGCGCCGCTCCGCAGCGACCGCGTCCGAGGTGTCCTCGTCCGCGCCCGCAGCGTCGTCCTCGATGAGGGCCTCGTCCATGCGACCTGCAGGCTAACGGCCGCGTCGGACGGCGCCGTGCCATCCACGTCGGGTCCGCCACCTCGTCACGGTGCGGTGAGCAGCAGCCATCCGACGGTGGTCGCGTTGAACCCAACGTGCGCGGCGATTGCCGGGCCCAACCGCCCCGACCACTCGGCCAGCACGCCGAAGACCAGCCCGGCGACGAGGAGGCCGGCGAACTGCACCGGCTGGAAGTGCACGAGCGCGAACAGGACCGCCGTCGCGAGGAGCGCCACCGGGGCGCCGAGGAAGGCGGCGAGCCCCCGCTGCAGCAGCCCCCGGTACACGAGCTCCTCGACGAACGGGGCGACGCCGACGAGGAGGGCCGCCATGCCGAGGGCGGCGAGCGGGGTGTCCGCCTTGGCCAGGAGGCGGGACGCCGGCGCTCCGGCGTCGACGTCGACCACGCGGTACACCACGCCGACGAGGACCTGCGCTCCCACCCCCGCCGCGAGCCCGACGGGGATGTCGACCGGGCGGATCCGCAACCCGAGCACGGCGCCCGGCGGCCGACCCGCGGCCCACGTCGCAGAGGCCACCGAGCCGAGCTGTACGACCCACCCGGGCAGTACCAGCAGGGCGAACGTCGCGACGGTCAACCCGGCGACCACGTCGGGGTCGCCGGCACCGTCGAGGACGGCGGCGACCGCCGCACCGACCGCGGTCCCCGTCGGCGTGGCGGCCGCGAGCAGCACCCCGACGGCGACCGTCCCGGCGAGCTGGGCGAGCACCCAACCGGCGAGCGCGTGCACCAGGAAGGACCGTGCGACGGGCCGGTCGGGCGTCGTGCGCCCGACGACGGGCGTCGCATCGTCGTCACGGCCGTCCACGGCCCGGAACGCTATCGGCAGCGGTGCCGCTTGCTCACAGGGGGCACCTAGCATGACGGCATGGATCCGAACGCTGGCCCGCCCCGCGGCCCCGGCGGCACCCCGACCCGCGAGTCCTCGTTCCCGAAGTGGGCAGTGTGGATCGTGCTCGGCCTCGTCGCCACCGTCATCATCGGTTCGACGTTCCTCGACCGGAGCACCGGTGAGACCGTCGCCTACTCCGAGTTCATCGCCGCGGTCGAGGACGAACGGGTCGCATCGATCCGGTTCGACAACACCTCCGGTCGGATCGAGGGCACCTACCGCGACGGCGGCACCTTCAACACGACCGGCTACCTCACCCTGTCCGACACCGACCGGGCCCTGCTCGACGACAAGAACGTCGCGCAGGAGCCGGCGACCCCGCAGTCGAGCCTGCTCGCCCAGCTGATCCCGCTCCTGCTCCCGATCGGTCTGCTGATCCTGTTCTTCTGGTGGATGCAGCGACGGGCCAGCGGCCAGATGGGCAACGTGATGTCGATCGGCCGTTCCCGGGCGAAGACGTACACGACCGAGCGCCCGACGACCACCTTCGACGACGTCGCCGGCTACGAGGGCGTCAAGCAGGAAATCCGCGAGATCATCGACTTCCTGCGCCAGCCGGCGAAGTTCGCCGCGATCGGCGCGCGGATCCCCAAGGGCGTCCTCCTCGTCGGCCCCCCCGGAACCGGCAAGACGCTGATCGCGAGGGCGGTCGCGGGCGAGGCCGGTGTGCCGTTCCTGTCCGTCACCGGATCCGACTTCATGGAGATGTTCGTCGGTGTCGGTGCGTCGCGGGTGCGGGACCTGTTCACCTCCGCCCGCAAGATGGGCCGGGCGATCATCTTCATCGACGAGATCGACTCGATCGGCCGTAAGCGCGGCGCCGGGCTCGGCGGCGGCCACGACGAGCGTGAGCAGACGCTCAACCAGATGCTCGCCGAGATGGACGGCTTCGAGGCGACCGAGGGCATCGTGATCATCGCGGCGACGAACCGCCCCGACGTCCTCGACCCGGCGCTGCTGCGTCCGGGCCGGTTCGACCGCCAGGTCGTCGTCCCGCTGCCCGAGTACACCGAGCGACTCGCGATCCTGCGGGTCCACTGCCGCCACAAGCGGATCGCCCCCGACGTCGACCTGACCGTCGTCGCCCGCGGCACCCCAGGCATGGCGGGTGCCGACCTCGCCAACCTCGTGAACGAGGCAGCGCTGTTCGCCGTGCGCGGCGGCGACGACATCATCCGGGCCCGCCACTTCGAGGACGCCCGGGACCGCGTGATGATCGGGGCGCGTCGCGAGTCGGTCGTCATGAACGCCGCCGAACGCGAGATGACCGCCTACCACGAGGCCGGTCACGCCGTCATGGCGGCGCTGCTGCCGGGCTGCGACCCGGTCCACAAGGTGACGATCCTCCCCACGGGCATGGCGCTCGGCGTGACGATGACCCTCCCCCAGGAGGACCGTCACTCCATCGCGGAGTCCGCCATCCACGACCGCCTCGCGATGATCCTCGGCGGTCGCATGGCCGAAGACCTCGTGTACGGCGAGGTCACCAACGGCGCCTCCGACGACCTCCGCAAGGCCACCGAGTTCGCCCGCCGCATGGTGCGCGAGTGGGGGATGTCCGAGCGCATCGGGCCGATGGCCTGGGGGTCGGGCGGACCGGTGTTCCTCGGCGAGGACTGGGCGCAGACCCGCGAGTACTCCGACGAGACCGCCCGCATCATCGACGAGGAGATCGAACGGATCCTCCGTCAGGCCGAGGACCGCACGCGCGAGACCCTGCACGAGAACCGCAACGGCCTCGACCTGGTGGCGCGCGCGCTGCTCGAGCACGAGACGATCGACGGTCGCGAGGTGAACCGCCTGCTCGACATCTCCCGCACCCCTGGTCCGGTCGGTGTCGACTCGTTGCCGATCCCGCCGCTTCCCCCGCCTGCTCAGGTCGCACCGTCCGCAGGCTGAGGCGTCCGCCAGCGGCTCAGCCGTGGGCGTCGCAGCCCGGCGGCACGCTGCCGGGATCCCGCAGCTCCGCCAACGCACCCCACAGGTCGGGTGCTCGCACCGGCCCGAGGAAGTGACGGCACACCGTCCCGTCCGCATCGGCGACGAGTACGAGCGGTACCGCATCGATGCGGTAGCGCTCATGTAACCCACGGTCACGCACGGCCTCGACCTCCTGCACGACGACCTCACCGTCGTCCCCGCCGAGCACGGCCGCGCGTCGCCACACCTCGGCGCACACGTCACAGGTCGCCGAGGTGAACACGACGACGAGCCACGGGGCGTCCGGGCGGTCGAAGTCGGCTCGCTGCACGATCGCCGGTACGTTCCAGGTGCGCACCTCGACGGGGGTGCGGGACCGGCGGCGCCGCTGCAGGACTGCCACGACGGCGACGGTGAGGAGCGAGAGCCCGATGGTGAGGAGGAGCCGATCCACCGGCGACCTCAGGACGCCGCAACCGGCGGGGTCCCACCGCCCGGTGCCGGGATCGCAGGCAGCACGGCGATCTCGGCCGGTCGCGCCGACGGCTGCAACCGATCCACGACGATCGCACCGGTCGCCTCGACGACGACGAGGTAGCCCGTTGCGCCCTTCGCGAGCACGAGCGGGATCTCGAGCCGCTGCCCGGGTCCGATCTTCGCGGGTGCCGACAGCGGAGTCGCCCGTCCCTTGTCCCATGCGGTGACGGTCAGGCCGAGCTCGGCGGTGGTCACGTTGAGCACGGAGAGCGACGCATCGACGAGGTCGTCCCGACCGCCGGTCGCCGCCACCCAGCGGCCCGCGACGACGGGCGAACCGAGCGTCGCGGAGAACCCGGTCGGCAGCACCACGAGACCGCCCGTCACCGCGGCCGGGGCCGGCGTCGTGGTGGTGGTCGTGGTCGTGGTGGTCGCGGTCGCGGTGGTGGTCGTGGTCGACGGGGCCGCCGGCGGTGCGGTCGTCGTGGTGGAGGTGGTGGACGTGGTGGTCGGTGCGGCGGTCGTCGTGGTGGTAGCGAACGACGTCTCGATGCCGAGATCACCGAACAGGACCTTCGCGATCGACCCGGTCGCCGTCACCCGCTCGGCGACGACAGGGACCCCGTTCACCGACCGCACCGTCGTCGTGTGCCGCACCGGCAGGGCGATACGCGTCTCCTGGTTCAGCACGATCTGCGCCGCACCCCCCGCCGGAACCCGGATCTCGAACGGCGCCGGGGCACCACCCGTGCCCGCACCGGAACGCTCGATGACGATCTCCACCTCGGCCGGCTCGTCCGTCGGGTTGAACACCGAGAACTGCTCGCCCGTCGCCGCGTCGGCCCGGCCCTCGGCGAAGTTCCACACCTTCGCAGGTGCCGGCGCCCCGAGCGACAGGTCGACCGCAGAGACCCCGTCCGCCCCGACGACCGTCTGGATCCGCTCGGCGACGATCCGACCGGCGCGCGTCGACACGGTCGTCGCCACACGGGCACGGACGCTCACCTGTTCGGTCACATCGACCACGACGAGGCGCCGGGCCGGGACGAGCATCCCCTCGAGCGCCGTGGGGGCCACGAAGCCCTCCTCGGTCTCGAAGGTGAGATCGACGACGGCATCCTCGGGGAAGGGGTTCAGGAGCGCGAACGACAGGTTCGCCGCGCCCGCCGTGCGACCCCATGCGAAGTACCACGCCGTGGACGGGGCCGACGCGCAACGACCCATGTCCCAGCCGGCCGTGCCGAGCACCTCGTGCTCCGCCACCACACCGCCGGCCGTGAGCTCGATCACCGCTGCGGCGAACGTCGCCTCGACCTTGGTGCCGACGGCGATGGACTCACGGGACCCTGCGGCGACCTGCAGCGGAACGATCACCGGATCACCCTCGGTGGGGAAGATCTCCATGCGTCCCTCGGCCGCGCGGTCCGTGGGGTTCGCCACCACGACGCGGTGATCGGCAGCGCCGCCCTTCGCGGCGGTCCCCGCCACGCAGTACCACGTCGAGCTCGAGGCATCGTCCGCCGTCGCGACCGGGGCGAACGCCGCAGCGGGGACCACGTCGACGTCGACGGGGCGGCGGGGAGACGAGGGGTCGATCACCAGGGCGACCGCAACGAGTGCGACCACCACGAACCCGACGAGGAATCGACGCGGGGTCATGACGGCATCTCCGCGTCATCGAGGTCGGCGACGGGCACGGCGACCGGTTCGTCGTCACGTCGGGGCCTCGTCGCCCGCCAGGCGATCACCGCGACGAGGACCCATCCGGCCGCCTGGGCCGTCTGACGCACCCGGTAGAGCACCGGTGTCCGGTATTCGAGGGTGGCGGTGCCCCCCTGCTCGAGCCGGAACCGGGTCCCCCATCCGAAGCTGCGGGTCGCCGGGACGTCGCGCCCCGCGAAGTCGAGGACCCAGCCGACGTCGGCACCCTCGGCGAGGTGGACGACCCCCGGTTCGACCGTCCCCCGGTAGCTCGTGGCACCCGCGGCGGCGAGGCCGGTCGTGCCGAGCGGAGCACCGGAGAGATCCACCTCGGGCGGCAGGTCGGACGGATCGTCCGATGCGACCGGCACCGTCGACACGATCGGCCGCCAGGCGACGTTGCGGTAGAGCTGCACGGCGGCGTTCGCCTCCACCTGTTGCAGGTCGAGCTGATCGCCGAGCGCGACCGCGAGCCACGGCGCCGGGGCGACCACCTCGTCGGCGAAGGGCGCCGGGGCGGCCCGTTCGACGACCACCACGTACCGGATGCCGTAGAGGCCGAGCGCCCGTCCGAGGCGGGTCGTGTCGCCAGCGCGGGCCGACCGCAAGGCTTCGGCGATCCCCGCCGTACCGTCGGACTCCGGCCCCGACCAGAGCGCCCCCGTGGAGGGGAACCCGATGGTCGTCGCGTAGGAGAGGCCCGCCTCGACCGGCCATCCGGCGACGGGCAGCACCTCCGGCACGCCGAGCCACAGCACCCGCGACCGGTCGTCGCCGGCCTCACGGTCGAGGAACGTGAGCGTGCCCTCGAACCCGGTCGTGGGGAGACCCCATCGACCGTCGAGCACCCGACCCGCCATCGGCAGCGAGGCGAGCGCGAGACCGGCGGCGGCGAGCACGCTCGCACCCTGACGCCAACCGAACCGGTAGCCGGGCAGGTCGAGGTCGAAGCCCGCCACGCCGGTCGCCACGGCGACGGCGACACCGAGCGCGGCCGGGGCGAGCAGGACCGTCGCCGGCGGCAGGTCGACATCGAGCCCGGCACCCTGCACCACGGCGACGGCGGCGAGCGGCACAGCAACGAGGAGCCAGCCCCGCAACGCCCACCCCCACCGCCACGCGCGACCGATCGCCGGACCGAGCAGGGCGGCGACGAGGAGGCCGACCACCACCCGCGACCCACCCGACCCGGTGGCGTCGAAGCGCAACAGGTCGCCGAGTGCGACGGTCTGCGCGCCGCCGGCACGGCCCGCCGGGAGCAGGTCGGGATCGGTGAAGGGTGCGAGCGTCAACGACGTCGCCAGCGAGCTCGCGTGCAGGGCGGCTCCCACGGCGACCCCGAGCACCGCACCGACGAAGGTGCGGCCGAGCCCGGCGATCGAGCCGCCGAGCACACCGGCGAGGAGCAACGCCACGAACACGACGGCGACGAGGAGCGGCGTCGCGGGCAGCAACACCGTCGCCGCGCCGACGGTGAGCCCGAGCGCAGCGACCTCACCCCTGAACGGCCCACGGGCGGCCGGGGCGATCCCGCCGAGGCGGGTGAGACGGTGCAGGATCCACGGCGCGGCCGCGTAGGCGGTGAGCCCGCGCCAGCTCCCCGTCGCGACGGCCGCGTAGGGCAGCGGGTTCACCGCATAGGCGACCAGCGCGGCGACCCGCCCCCGACGGTGGGTGCCGAGCGTCGCGACGCGCCACACCCCCCACCAGCCGACGGGGAGGAGCCCGAGCACGGCGACGGTGCGGACGAGTCCGGTCGACCCGAACCCGACGACGGAGGAGAGGCCGAACAGCAGGAACCCGATCGGCGCACCGCCGGCGAACCCGGCACCGACCTCACGCCATCCCGACCACCACGTGCGGAGCAGCTCGGTCGGGCCTGCGGGCAGGGGGGCGAACTCGCCGATCACCGGGATGCTGCCGGTGATGAGGCCCCGGCTGCCGAGGAGGAACAGGACGGCGACGAGGCCGACGGCTGCGACACTCGGCCAGCTGACAGTCCGCCGCACCTCCGACGCCCATTCGAGGCCGGCATCGGCGATCGAGTCGCCTTCGATGTCCGCTGCGCGGAGCTGACCGCGTAGGTAGGCGGTGACCCGGGCCGACCCGCGGACCTGCAACCGCCGGACCTCGAGATCGGTGACCTTGCGCACCTTCCGGATCGTCCGTCGCTTCGCCCGGACCGATCCGAGGCGGCGGAGGTTCCAGGTCCATGCGGCGACGACGTCGCCGGCATGACGCACGCGACCGCGGCCGAGGGCCAGCACGATCTCGACGACGCTGAGGACCGCCTGCTGCAACACGATGCCGACCGTGTGGAACCAGCGGTAATCGGTGAGGATCATCCGCAGGCGGTGCCGCTGCTGCATGCGCCGACGGTCGTCCGGCCGCCGGTCCCCCATCGCCTCGACGTGGCGGGCCCGGGCCCCCGGGGCAACGACGACCCGCGCGCCGGCGAGGTGCACCCGCCAGCACAGGTCGGTGTCGCCACCGTGGAAGGTGATCGCCTCGTCGAACCCACCGAGGGCGCCGAACAGGTCCGCTCGGACGAGCATGCAGGCGTCGGGCGCGTAGAACACGTCCCGGACGGCGTCGTGCTGTTCCTGGTCGAGTTCGCCCCGTTCGCACAGCGGGGACGGCGCGCCGAAACGGTCGGCACCCATGCCCACGGCGACGAGGAGCTCCGGCCGGTGCCAGGAGACGAGCTTCGGGGCGACGACACCGGCGTTGGATCGGAACGCCTCCTCGACGAGGACCCGCACCGCGTTCGGCGCGAGCGCCACGTCGTCGTGGCAGACGAGCAGGAACGGTGCGCCCTCGACCATCCGGGCGCCGGCGTTGGCCGCCGCGCCGAACCCGATCGGCTGCTCGAGTCGTCGCACGAACGCCCCGGGGAGCACGGCGGCGATCCGTTCGGTGGGGTCCTCCGCGCTGCCGTTGTCGATCACGAGGACGGCGAGGTTCGGGTAGTCCTGCGCGGCGAGTCCGGCGAGGACGTCCTCGAAGAACGGTCCCGGGTCGTGGGCGACGACGAGCGCGACGACCGACGGAGCCGCCTCGTCGGGCTGCTCCTCGGGGTGGGCGTCGTCGCCGACCGTCGTCTCCACGGCGGCCGTCCCGATGCCGCCGAGGTCGGGGTCGAGGGGGGTCACGGCGTTGCAGAGGCTAGCGGGCCTGCGCCGAGGTCGGTCACGCGCAGGGACGGCGGTAACCTCACGGCGTGGGTGACCAGGCATGTCGCGCAGCACGGACGACCCTCGGCCTCGCGGTGCTCGGGTTGCAGCAGGCGATGCTGCACCGCCGGTCCGTCGAGGCCGAACTCGAACGGTCGGGGCTCCGTCCCGCCGCAGAGGCGAGCCGACGGGTCGGCGCGCTCGTGGAACGCGGCCTGGTCCGCCTCGTCGGCGGCGGGACCCGCTGAGCCCCCTCCGCGTCGCCCTCGACGCGACCCCGCTCCTCGGCCGGCCGACGGGGATCGGCACGTTCACCCGCCACCTCCTCGAGGCCCTCGGACAGCGCGACGACGTGCGTCCGGTCGCGTACGCCGCGTCGTGGCGCGGTCGCCACGACCTCCCCGCCCGCCTCCCGGTCGGTACCCGTGCCGTGGGCCGCCCGATGGCCGCCCGACCACTGCGCGAGCTGTGGCGACGACTCGACGCTCCTCCGGTGCAGTGCTGGACCGGCCCGGTGGAGGTGGTGCACGGGACCAACTACGTGGTGCCGCCCGCCCGACGGGCCGGGCGGGTCGTCACCGTGCACGACCTGACCCCGGTCCGCTTCCCCGAGCTCGCCACCCGCGACACCCTGCAGTACCCGGACCTCGTGCGGCGGGCGGTGGCCCGCGGTGCGCTCGTGCACACCGATTCGTCCTTCGTCGCCGAGGAGGTGCGGGACTGGCTCGGCGTCGCGGAGGACCGGGTGGTCCCGGTGCTCCTCGGGCTCGCCCCCCAGCAGGTCGGCGACCCTGCCGCCGGACGGCGACGACTCTTCGGCGAGGCCGGGTCCGACCGGCGGTACCTGCTCGCCGTCGGGACGGTCGAACCCCGCAAGGACCTGCCCGGTCTCGTCGCGGCGTTCGACGCGATCGCTTCGACGGTGGACGACCTGCACCTCGTGATCGCCGGCCCCGACGGGTGGGGGGCGGACGCGCTCGACCGGGCGATCGCCGCCTCCCCCGCCGCGGCGCGGATCCATCGGCTGGGCTGGGTCGACGACGCCGTTCGGGCCGACCTGCTCGCCGGAGCGACCGCTGTCGCGTACCCCTCCCGGTACGAGGGGTTCGGCTTCGTGCCGCTCGAGGCGATGGCGGCAGGGGTCCCCGTCGTGTGCACCGACGCCGGGTCGCTGCCGGAGGTCGTCGCCGACGCGGCGCTGACCGTGCCCGTCGGTGACGTCGGCGCCCTCGCCGACGCGATCCTCCTGCTCAGTACCGACGAGACCCGCCGGGCCGACCTGGTCGGCCGGGGCCGGCACCGCGCGGCGGGGTTCTCCTGGGACCGCTGCGCGGCGGGTCTCGTCGCCCTGTACCGGCGAGCGGCGGAGGAGACATCGTGCACGCGCTCGTGACCGGAGCCGGCGGGTTCGTCGGCCGCCACCTCGTCGCCCACCTGCGCTCGCTCGGCGACGAGGTGACCACGAGCGATCCGGCGAGCGGCGGGCCGGACCTGCTCGACGGTGACGGCTGGCGGGACCTCCTCCGGTCGGTGCGCCCCGACGCCTGCTACCACCTCGCCGCCCAGGCCGCCGTCGGCGCGTCGTGGGACGACCCGGTGGGCACGTTCCGCACCAACGCCGAGGGCACCCTCCACGTGCTCGCGGGGTGCGCCGCCGCCGACGTGCACCGGGTCCTCGTCGTGTCGAGCGCCGACGTGTACGGCGCCACTCGCCCCGAGGACCTCCCGCTGAGCGAGACCTCACCCCTCCGGCCGGTCACCCCCTACGCGGCGTCGAAGGCCGCAGCGGAACAGATCGCCCTGCAGTTCCACCACGGGCACGGGCTCGGGGTGATCCGGGTCCGCCCCTTCAACCACCTCGGCCCCGGACAGGACGACCGATTCGTGGCCGCCGCGATCGCCCGCCGGATCGCCGTGGCGGAACGCCGCGGCGGCGAGGAGATCCCGGTGGGCAACCTCGGCGCCCGGCGGGACTTCAGCGACGTGCGGGACGTGGTGCGGGCCTACCGCCTGGCCGTGCTGGACGGCGAGCCGGGCGCGGTGTACGTGGTGGCGTCGGGTCGTTCCGTCGCCGTCTCCGAGCTCGCCGACCACCTGATCAGTCGGGCGACCACCCCGCTGCGGCTGACGGTCGACCCGGCCCTGCACCGACCCGTCGACGTCGCCGACCTCGTCGGCGACCCGACCCTGCTGCGCGCCACCACCGGGTGGACACCCGACCACGATCTGGGGCGGACGCTCGACGACCTCCTCGAGGATGCGCGCCGCTGGGCCGCATCCCACGGCGGCTAGAACGGAGGACCGTGACCCGCCCCAAGCGTGCCCTCATCACCGGGATCACCGGCCAGGACGGCTCGTACCTCGCCGAGCTGTTGCTCGGCAAGGGGTACGAGGTGGTCGGCATGGTGCGACGCTCCTCGACGGTGACCTTCGAGCGGATCGCCCACATCCAGGACCAGGTCACGCTCGTCCCCGGTGACCTCGGCGACCAGGGGTCGATGATCTCGGTCCTCGACGAGCACCGACCGGCCGAGGTGTACAACCTTGCGGCCCAGAGCTTCGTCCAGACGAGCTTCGGGCAACCGGTGCTGACCGGTGACGTGACCGGCCTCGGCGTCACGCGGCTGCTCGAGGCGGTCCGGGTGGTCGACCCGACGATCCGCTTCTACCAGGCGTCGTCCTCGGAGATGTTCGGCCGGGTGATGGAGGTCCCCCAGACCGAGCGGACGCCGTTCTACCCGAGGTCGCCGTACGGGGTGGCGAAGCTCTACGGCCACTGGATCACGGTGAACTACCGCGAGAGCTACGACCTGTTCGCCGCCTCGGGGATGCTGTTCAACCACGAGAGCCCCCGGCGCGGCCTCGAGTTCGTCACCCGCAAGATCTCCAACGCCGTTGCCAGCATCGCGGCGGGGATCGACCGCGAGGTGCGTCTCGGCAACCTCGACGCCCGCCGCGACTGGGGGTTCGCCGGCGACTACGTCGACGCCATGTGGCGGATGCTGCAGCTCGACGACCCCGACGACTTCGTCGTCGCGACGGGTGAGACGCATTCGGTGCGGGAGTTCTGCGAGGTGGCGTTCGGCCACGTCGGTCTCGACTGGCAGGACCACGTCGTCGTCGACGAGCGCTTCTACCGGCCGGCCGAGGTCGACCTGCTGATCGGTGACCCGGCGAAGGCGGCGGACCGACTCGGCTGGACGCCCACGACGAGCTTCGCCGACCTGGTGCGCATGATGGTCGACGCCGACGTCGCCGCCGTCGCCGCGGCACGCTGAGCGGCCGCTCAGCCCTTCAGCTCGGGGAGCACCCGCTCGGCGAAGAGCCGGGCCGGGGTGATCGTCTCCCGGCCGAAGAACTCGGCGATGAACATGGTGCAGCCGAGGTCGACGTGCCGGCGGATCTGCTCGACGACACGCTCGGGGGTGCCGGCGATCGCGAGGTCGCCACGCGGGTCGCCGAGGTGTCCGCCGAAGATCTTCTCCGCCTGCTGGATCGCCGTCTCCGCCGCCGCCTCGTCGGCAGCGATGATCACGAGGCACTGCTGGCTGATCGTCACCTCGGCGGGATCACGGCCGATGCGGTCGAGCTCGGCCCGCAGCCGGTCGACCTTGTGGGGCAGCTCGGCCTGGGTGCCGGCGAGGTTGTTCCAGATGTCCGCGACCCGGGCGGCGAGCGGGATGGTCCGCTGCTCGCCGGCGCCGCCGATGAGGATCGGGGGCCGACGCGGCGGCTTGGGAAGGCAGACCACGTCGTCGGCGTGGACGTGGGTGCCGTGGTAGGTCGCGGCCTCCACCGCCGGATCCCACATGGCCCGGAGCAGGTCGATGGTCTCGGCGAGCTGGTCCATGCGCTGCGCAGTGGGGAGGAACGGCATTCCGAAGTCGGTGTGCTCACGCGCCATCCAACCGGCCCCGAAGCCGGGGATGATCCGCCCCCCGGCGATCGCGTCGACGGTGGCGACGACCTTGCCGAGGTGTGCGGGGTTCCGCATCCCCGTGGGGGTGACGAGGGTGCCGAGCTCGACCCGGTCGGTGACCGCGGCGAGACCGGCGAGGAGCGACCACGCCTCGAGGATCGGGATGGTGGGTGACTGCGGGCCGTAGAGGTGATCGCACACCCACAGCGAGTCGAAGCCCATCGCCTCGAACTCGGTCGCCGCGCTGCGGCTCTCCTGCCAGGACCGCTTGATCTGCGGCACGGTCACGCCGACGTGGATGTCCGCCACGGCCTGCACCTCTCCCCCGGGCCGGCCGGCCCGTCGGGGCGGATCCTAGATGCCGGGCTTGAAGACCATGAGGGCGAGCACCACCACCACGAGCAGGTGGCTGACCCCCATGCCCGCGGCGACTCGGGCCCGGCCCTCGGCACCCTTGCGGAGACCGGGGGCGATCACCGCAGCGGCGACGGCGACGAGCACCACCCACAGCAGGGTCGACAGGTCGATCCAGAGCTGGCCGAAGCCCCACGCCTTGTCGGAGAGCCCCATGAGTCCCATGCCGAACACCCAGGTGAGCACGAGCGCCGGGAGGGAGACGCGCAGGTGGAACTTCGCCGCGGCGTCCGCGTCGGCGCGGTGCAGCCGCGGGAGCACGAACAGCGGCCCGAACGCGACGACGGCCATGAGCACGTGCAGGATGAGCTGGATCTTGTAGGCGGTGCTGTCCACGGGGCCGAACGCTACCGCCGCCGTCAGAGTTGGCGGACGTCCGTCGGCAGACCGAGTTGCATCCGGCCGAGCGGTTCGAGGGTGCGGGGCGCGACCATGCCGTGCTGGGTGGCGACGTGCACGTCCCGGAAGCAGCGCTGCAGCGGGCTCGATGACCAGATCGCCGACCCGCCGGCCGCCTCGTAGCAGCGGTCGACCGCCTCGGCGCTCCGCCGCATGGCGTTCGTCGCGGCGAGTCGGAGCAGGCGTCGTTGGGCGTCGGTGAAGGGATCGCCGGCGTTGGCCGCTGCCCAGCACTCACCGACCACGTCGGCGAGGAACGCCCGGGACGAGCGAATCGCGGCGTCGGCCTCGGCGGCGTCGAGCTGCACGGTCTGCCGTTCGGCGAGCACCTTGGAGGAACCGAACGGCGTCTTCGCCACGGCGACCTCGGCGAGTTCGTCGAGGGCACGGCGGGCGAGGCCGAGACCGACCGACGCCACGCCGAGGGCGAGTGCCCCGGTGAAGGAGAACCGGTAGAGCGGACCTTCCACCGCCGCCTCGGCCCGAAGGAACTCGCCCCAACGGCCCTCGGGGACGAACGCGTCGGTGACGGCGTAGTCGTTCGACCCGGTGCCCTTCATCCCCGAGACGTGCCAGGTGTCGAGGATCTCGACATCGTCACGGTCGAAGAACACGTAGGGGGTACGCAGCCCGTCGGCCCGCGGAGCCGGCGCGCCGTTCCCGTCGACGACGAGCACGCCGCCCCCGATCCAGGTGCAGTGCGAGGTCCCCGAGCCCCACGGCCAACGCCCCGTGACCCGCAGCCCACCGCCGTCCTGGGGAACGGCGGCGCCCGACGGCATTGCGAACCCGCCGGTGACGGCCCGCGGGTCGCCGAAGATGTGCGCACCCCACCGGGGGTCGAGGAACCCCGAGACGAGACCGGAGGTCGCGCCGATCATCACGCACCAGCCGGTCGAGCCGTCGTGGTACGCCACGGTCTCGATGGCGTCGAGCACGGCGGCGACGTCGGTCTCGATGCCCCCGTAGACCTGCGGCACCCACATGCGGAACACGCCGGTGTCGATGAGGTCGTCCACGAGGTCGTGCGGCAACTGGCGTGCCTGCTCGATCTCGTCGCTACGCGCACCTGCCCGTCGAGCGACCGCCTCGAGGTCGGCCCGACGAAAGGTGGTGCGTTCCACGGTCGGGGTGCTCATACGTGCACGCTACCCCGCACCGCTCACGAACGACGCCCCGTCCCGGGTAGCGTCGGCGCCGTGATCACCGTGCTCGCCGGGGGTGTCGGAGCGGCCCGGATGCTGGCCGGGCTCCGCCAGGTCGTCGACCCGTCGTCGATCACCGCGATCGTGAACGTCGGCGACGACGTCGACCTCCACGGCCTGCACGTCAGCCCCGACCTCGACACGTGCACCTACACCCTCGCCGGGGCGATCAATCCGGAGACCGGCTGGGGTCTCGTAGGTGAGACCTGGCACGCGATGGAGGCGCTGGAGCGCTACGGCGGACTCACCTGGTTCCGGCTCGGCGACCGCGATCTCGCCACGCACCTCTACCGGACCCAGCGCCGGGCGGAGGGTGCGCCGCTGTCGACGGTGACCGCCGAGATCACCCGGGCCTGGGGGCTGTCGGAGCGGCTGCTGCCCGTCACCGACGACCGAGTGCGGACGGTGGTGACGCTCACCGACGGCACGCGCCTGCCGTTCCAGGACTACTTCGTGCGGCTCCGGCACGACGTGCCGATCACCGGCGTCGAGGTCGAGGGCGCGGCGAGCGCCCGGCCGGCGCCGGGAGTGCTCGAGGCGCTCGCCACGGCGACGACGGTGGTCGTCGCCCCGTCGAACCCGATCGTGTCGATCGGGCCGCTCTTCGAGGTTCCCGGGGTGCGTGACGCGCTCGTCGCCCGGCGCGACCGGACCGTCGCGGTCTCCCCGATCATCGGTGGCGCGGCGTTGAAGGGCCCGGCGGACCGGATGCTGCGGGAGCTCGGCCACGACGTCTCCGTCGTCGGGGTGGCCCGCCTGTACGCCCCGTTGGCATCCGTGCTCGTCATCGACGAGGTCGACGCCGCGCTCGCCGATGCCGTCGCCGCCGCCGGTGTCCGGCCGGTGGTGGCGCCCACGGTGATGCGCACCCCCGATGTCGCCGCGGCGCTCGGCCGCACGGTCCTGGAGGTCTGGTCGTGAGCGATCCCGTTCCCGCTGCAGGTGAGTTGCGGGTCTTCCCCATCCGTGGGGTGCCGGAGGTGCGCCCCGGCGACGACCTCGGCGGCATGATCGCGGAGGCGGCGATCGCCGAGGGGAACCCGTTGCGCGACGGCGACGTGGTGATCGTCACCCAGAAGGTGGTCTCGAAGGCCGAGAACATGCTCGTGCCGATCGACGCCGACGACCCGCTCTCGCACAAGCCGCTCGTGGAGCGGGAATCGGTGCGGATCCTGCGGCGCCGCGGCGAGCTGATCGTCTCCGAGACCCGCCACGGGTTCGTGTGCGCGAACGCCGGCATCGACCTGTCGAACGTGGAGCGCGGGTACGCGGCGCTGCTCCCCGAGGACTCCGACCGTTCGGCACGACGGATCCGCGACGTGGTCCGCCACCGGTTCGGCGTCGAGGTCGGGGTGATCGTGTCGGACACGTTCGGTCGTCCGTGGCGACGCGGCCTCACCGACGTCGCGATCGGGGTGGCGGGCATCACCGCGATCGCCGACCTGCGGGGCACCGAGGACGCTCAGGGCCGGGTCCTGCAGGTCACCGAGGTGTGCGTCGCCGACGAGCTGGCGTGCGCCGCGGAGCTCGTCATGGGCAAGGCGTCCGGTGTCGCCGCGGCGGTCGTGCGTGGGGTCGACCCGTCGTGGCTCGGTGAGGGCTCGGTGCGCGACCAGGTGGTGCGGAACCCCGCCGAGGACCTGTTCCGCTGAGGCGTTCCCGGCTCAGCCGGTGAACCCCTCGGGGTGCGAGGACTGCCAACGCCAATGGTCGGCGCACATCGTGTCGATGTCCCGACGCGCCCGCCAGCCGAGCTCCGCCTCGGCCCTGGCCGGGTCGGCCCACACCGCGGCGGCATCGCCCGGGCGACGCCCGACGACCCGGTGCGGGATCGGGTGACCGACCGCACGTTCGGCGGCGGCGACGACCTCGAGCACGGTCGTGCCCACCCCGGTCCCGAGGTTGAACGCCCGGCACCCGGGCCCGAGGCGATCGAGCGCGTCGAGCGCAGCGAGGTGCCCTTCGGCCAGGTCGACGACGTGCAGGTAGTCCCGGATGCAGGTCCCGTCGCGGGTCGGGTAATCCCCGCCGTACACGGAGAGGTGCGCGAGGCGGCCCGCTGCGACCTGCATGACGTAGGGCACGAGGTTGTCGGGGATGCCGTGCGGGTCCTCGCCGATCGCTCCGGACGGATGGGCGCCGATCGGGTTGAAGTACCGCAGCAGCACGACCGACCACCCGCCGCCGGCCGCGACGTCACCGAGGAGCCGTTCGCCGGCGAGCTTCGTCTCGCCGTAGGGGTTCACGGCCCGCAACGGCGCGTCCTCGTCGACGGGCACGTGGTCCGGCTCGCCGTACACCGTGCACGACGAGGAGAACACCAACCGGTGGACGTCGTGGCGCTGCATGGTGTCGACCAGCGTGCGCAGACCACCGACGTTCACGCGCTCGTAGCCGTCGGGGTCGCGCACCGACTCGGCGACGGACTTGCGCGCCGCGAAGTGCAGCACCGCGTCGACGGGACCTGCGGCGAACACGGCGTCGAGGCGTTCCGCGTCGCAGACGTCGGCGCGCACGAACACGGGTCGTCGACCGGTGATCGACGTGATCGCGTCGACGGCCCGCTCCGAGGAGTTCGACAGGTCGTCGACGATGACGACGTCGTGACCGTCCTCGAGGAGGGCGACGACGGTGTGGCTGCCGATGTAGCCGGTCCCGCCGGTCACGAGGATCTGTCCGGCCACGGACCGAGCGTACCCGTGGCGGGTGGCGTTCATTCCCCGTCGGGGAGGCGGGCGGATCGCAGTGCGGCGCCGGGGGCGAGCTCGACGGCGTCGCCGAGCACGCTGAGGCCGTGCACCGACGCACCGTCGCCCACGATCGCGGCCGGTCCGACGACGCTGCGGTGCACCGTCGACCCGGCGCCGACGCGGCTCCCCGCACCGAGTACCGATCGGACGACCGTGGCACCGTCGGCGACGACGACGCCGGCGCCGATCACCGCCCGTTCGACGTGCGCCGTCGGCGCGACCGTCGCCGTCGGGTGGATCCACGAGGCGTCGGGCCCGGTGCGTCGCTGCGCGAGGTCGAGCTGGACCCGCAGGTAGGTCTCCGGCGTGCCAGCATCGATCCAGTAGGCGTCCGACTCGAGCGCGTACAAGCCACCCTCGGCGACGACGGCGGGGAAGGTCTCCCGTTCCACCGACACCGCCCGGTCGGCGGGGATACGGGCGAGGAGTGCGGGCTCGAGGACGTAGGTGCCCGCGTTGATCCAGTGGCTCGGGGCCGTCGACGCGTCCGGCTTCTCGATGAACGCCTCGACACGGCCGTCGCGGTCGATGGGGACGACCCCGTAGCGGGACGGGTCGTCGACGGGGCTGAGCGCGATCGTGCCCTCGGCCCCCGAGCTCCGGTGGAGGTCGACGAGCTCACCGATGTCGAGGTCGGTGATCACGTCGCCGTTGACGACGAGGAACGGCTCGTCTCCCCGGTCGAGGCCGAGCTCGGCCGCTGCGAACCGGATCGCCCCGGCGGTCCCGAGGGGCTCGGGCTCGACCGCGTATCGCATGCGCACCCCGGCACAGGTCCCCTCCGGGTAGGCGTCGAGGAACGCCTCGGGCTTGTAGCCGAGCGCGAGGACGATCTCGTCGACGCCGGCGCGGCCGAGGTGCTCGGCGACCCATTCGATCATCGGTCGGTCGAGCAGCGGGAGCATCTGCTTGGGCCGGTGCTGGGTCAGCGGGCGGAGTCGTGTCCCGAATCCGCCGACGAGGACGACGGCCCGCATGTCGTCACCCTGCGGTGGTCGTGGTGGCGGCGGCCGTCGTGGTCGTCGCTGCGTCCGCCGTGGTCGTCGTCGCGCCGACGGCGGTGGTCGTCGTCACCGGCGCGACGTCGGTGAGCTGGTCGAGCAGCGGGATGCTCTCGGGTGCGGGGACGTCGGCCTCGGTGCCGGCGGGGACGAACGCGAGGGTGAACGCCATGCGGTCCCGGACGAACCGCTCATCGGCGATGTCGGTGGTCACGAGGCGGGGGCCCCCCGACGGGTCGTCGGCGCTGTCCCAGACGGCGAGGACGATGGTCCCGGTGCCGCCGCTCGCGCACTCGGTCACACCCTCTTCGAGGGTGCTGCCGTCGGGGAGGGTGATCTTCGTGTCGGTCACCTTGAGGCCGACCTCGTCGAAGAACCGGCCGATCACCGCCCGCTTGCCGCTGCCGAGGGACGACGTCGGGTGGATGTGGATGACGTTGTCGTTGTGGGAGTGGATCCCGACCCGGTCCTCGAGGGTGTCGACGAACGGTGCGTTGAAGGTCGTGCAGTTGTAGAGACCGAACGCGGCGTGCCAGTGGTCCTTCGTCACGCGGGGTTCGGTCGACTGGGCGCTGGCCCGCTGGCCGCGGCCGTAGAACACGAGGACGAGTCCGATGAGGACGATCGCGAGCACCGACAGCGGGTAGGTGCGGTCGCTGCGCTGACGGAGCGAGGAGCCCTTCGAGCTGCGGGCGACCTTGGCGAGCTTCTTGGTGGACGACGTGGAGGGTGCCATGACCCCTCCTAGGCTAGCGATCGGGCCGGGGTCGACCGTCAGCCGAGCGCTTCCCGGTACGCGTCGAGGGTCGCCGCGGCGGTGCGTTCCCAGGTGTAGGTGCCGGCGCGGCGCGCACCGGCGACGCCGAGCGCCGCGGCGCGGACGGGGTCCTCGAGCAGCCCGGCGACGGCGTCGCGCAGGGCCTCGACGTCGGTCGGGTCGACGAGGACGGCGTCGGGGCCGGCCACCTCGGCCATCGCCGTGCCCGCCGAGGTGACCACGGGCGTTCCCTGCGCCATCGCCTCGAGGACCGGCAGGCCGAATCCTTCGAAGGTGGAGGGGTAGCAGAACACCGCGGCGCCCGCGTAGAGCGCGTCGCGCTCGGCTGCGGGCAGGAAACCGAGCACGTGGACCCGGTCGCCGAGGCCGGCGACGAGAGCGTCGACCTCCACGCCCCAACCGGCTGGGCCGACGAGGACGAGGTCGACGTCGTCGCGTCGGAGGCGTCGGACCGCCTCGACGAGGGTGGGGAGGTTCTTGCGGGGTTCGAGCGTCCCGACGGCGAGCACGTAGGGACGGTGCAGCCCGTGACGGGCCGTGGTCGCCGCGACCGCCGACGGGTCGACGGGTGCGGCGTGCACGCCGAGGGGGACCACCCGAAGTCGAGCGGGGTCGATCCCGGCGGCGGCACAGTCCTCACGGGTCGCCGCTGAGGAGCAGAGCACGAGATCTGCGTCGCTCGCCGTCCGTTCGAGCGCCCGGGCGAAAAAGCGACGCCCGTTGCGCGTGAAGGGGGTCGGGTCCCGCAGGAAGGCGAGGTCGTGCACCGTCACCACCAACGGAGCGCTCCGTGGGGGAACGGCGACGCCGGTGGCGTGGATCACCTCGACCGGTCCCGTCGCCCGCTGCACGGCGGGTCGGCGGAGCTCGTGCCAGGCCGTGTAGAGCGCGGGTCGTGGCAACGGGAGGTGCGCCACCCCGACGGTCGGCCGCCAGGGAGCCTCCGGGGGCCGACGGTGCCGGGCCGCCACACCGAGGATCGTGACGTCGTCGATGCCGTCGAGGACGTCGGCGACCTCGAGCGCGGCGCGCGCCGTGCCGCCGGGAACCCGGTGCCAGCACTGCTCGAGTGTGTAGGCGACGCGCACCCTCCCAGGGTGTCAGAGCGTGAGGGTCGAGGCGAACCAGTCGCTCGTCCGCCGCAGCCCCTCGCGTAGCGGGGTCGCGGGCAGCGTGCCGAACAGACTCCGGGCGAGGGTCAGGTCGGGCCGCCGCCGGGCAGGGTCGTCGGGCGGGACGGGGACGTACTGCAGGGGAGCGGTCGAACCGGTCACGTCGAGCACGAGCGCCGCCAGGTCGTCGAGTCGCACCTCCTGATCGCTGCCGAGGTTCACCAGACCGACGTGGTCGACGTCGAGGAGCGCGAGGAGCAACCGCACCTCTTCGTCGACGTAGGCGAAGCTCCGGGTCCTGCTCCCGTCACCGCAGACGGTGAGCAGCTCACCGCGTAGCGCCTGCGCGATGAGCGTCGGCACGACCCGCCCGTCGTCGGCACGCAGTCGCGGGCCGTAGGTGTTGAAGATCCGGGCGATGCGGACGTCGAGCCCATGGCGTCGGTGGTAGGCGACGGTGAGCGCCTCGGCGAACCGTTTGGCCTCGTCGTATATGCTGCGCGGCCCGACCGGGTCGACGCTCCCCCGGTAGCTCTCCGGCTGCGGGTGCACCTCGGGGTCGCCGTAGACCTACGACGTCGAGGCGAGCAGGAACCGCGCACCGTGGCGGAGCGCGAGGTCGAGCGCCCGACGGGTGCCGACCGACCCCGCCGCGAGGGTCTCGACGGAGAGGCGGCGGTAGTGGACGGGCGACGCCGGTGACGCTAGGTGGGCGACGACGTCCACGGGGCCGTCGACCGGAAGGGCACGAGTCACGTCCGCCCGGACGAACCGGAACCCCGGGTCGGCGGCGTGGTGCAGGAGGTTCGTGAAGCGCCCGGTCGAGAGGTCGTCGACCGCGGTCACGCGGTCGCCCCGGGCGAGGAATGCATCGCAGAGATGGCTTCCGGGGAACCCGGCTCCGCCGGTCACGACGACATGCGCCACGGTCCGTCAGCTCCGGCCGATGCCGCGGTAGGTGAACCCGAGCCGCCGCAGTTCGTCACGGTCGAGCAGGTTGCGGGCATCGACGACGTTGCGGGCGGCGAGCAGCTCCGCCACCTTGCCGAGGTCGGCGTCGCGGAGCTCGTCCCACTCGGTGAGCACGACGAGGAACCGCGCCCCCTCGCACGCCGCGTACGGGTCGTCGGCGATCTCGACGTCCAAGCCTCGCGGTGGTCGCCGCACCGTCGGGTCGTAGGCGCACACGGTCGCACCGGCGTCGGCGAGTCGGCGCACGATCTCGGTGGCCGGTGACCCGCGAAGGTCGTCGGTATCGGCCTTGAAGGTGAGCCCCCAGGCGGCGATCCGCACGCCGGCGACCGAGCCACCGGCGAGTGCGGTGACCTTGTCGACGACCCGATCGAACTGCTCCCGGTTCGCTTCGACGGCGTGCCGCAGCAGGCGGAAGTCGAAGCCGTGGTCGGCGGCGATGGCGAGCAACGCGTCGGTCTCCTTCGGGAAGCACGACCCGCCCCACCCGGGACCCGGGCGCAGGAAGTCGTGGCCGATCCGACGGTCGTGCCCCATGCCGCAGAGCACGTCGTCGACGTCGTCGCCGACGGCCTCGCACAGCGCGGCGATGCCGTTGCAGAAGCTGAGGCGGGTGGCGAGGAACGCGTTCGACACGTACTTGGTGGTCTCGGCGGAGACCGGGTCGGTGAGGACCACGGGCACACCGTCGGGGGCGTGGAGCGCAGCGACCCGCCGGGCGGCCGAGCGGTCCGTCGACCCCACGACCACACGGTCGGGGCGCAGGAAGTCGGCGACCGCGGCACCCTCGCACAAGAACTCCGGGTTCGACACGACCGCGACGTCGGCCCGACCGAGCGCCTCGACGACCCGGTGGCTCGGGCCGACCGGAACGGTCGACTTCGTCACCACGACGGCACCCGGCTCGAGGTGCGGGCCGATCGTGCGGGCCGCCGTGGTCACCGACGACAGGTCGTCGGAACCGTCGGCGCGACGCGGGGTGGGCAGGCAGAGGTAGACGAACTCGGCGCCGTCGACGCCGGCGGCTGGATCATCGGTGAACCGGAGCCGACCGGCGGCGCAGGCCGACGCGACGATCCCGTCGAGGTCGGGTTCGTGGACCGGGAGCCCTCCACCGCGCAGTCGCGCCACCTTGTCGACGTCGACGTCGGCACAGGTGACCGAGTGGCCGAGGCGTGCGAGGCACGCCCCGGTGGTGAGTCCGACGTACCCGCTGCCGACGACCGCGATCCGAGCCATCCGATCCTCCTCCCGTCGCCCCTCCGGACGATCGGTCGGATGTCCCCCCCGAGGCGGGGCGCAACCACGCCCGCCCGACGGCGGGTTCAGCGGCAGATGGTCGTCGCGTCGCCGGTGGGGACGATGCCGTAGCGCGGTGCCGTGGTCGACGGCGACGACCCGGCCCCGGGGGCGGTCGTCACGACCGGCGCCGTGGTCGTGGTCGGACCGGTCGAGACGGGGGCGGGCACGTCCTCGGGACGTCCGACCCCCCGGAACAGGTCGAGGATCGGTTCGGCGTCCCGGGTGACGAGCCGCACGATCGATGCCCCCGCCGCGGACGTGTCGAAGGTGACGGGGAGGGAGTAGGTCTGCAACTGCGCGGGCTCGAAGGAGCGGTACGCGGTCACGAGGTCGAGGATGCGGCCGGCGTCGAGGCCGTCGTCGACGACGATGCCGTCGAGGCCGGTGTCCACGAGCCGCTTCGCCGTGACGGGGTTGCGCAGGCCCCGGTCGACGGCACGTTCGAGGGCGCGTCGCACGAAGTCCTGCTGTCGGCTGATCCGCCCGAGGTCGGACGTCGGGTCGGCGACCCACCGTCCGGTCCGCGCGTCGAGGTACTCGAGGTGCCGGCTGCGGACGTAGGCGAGCGACCGCGCACCGTCGAAGGTGACACAACCCGGCTCCTCGACGAGCAGCCCCGTGTACCCGTCACGCACGCCGGAGACGAGCGGGACGCGCACGCCGCCCACGACGTCGACGAGGCGTTCGAACTGGGCGAAGTCCACCTGCACGTAGTGGTCGATGGGAATGTCGAAGTTCTCGCTGATCGTCTCGATCAGCAGCTCCGGACCGCCGGTCGGCAGCGCGGCGTTGATCTTCTCGAACCAGCCGCGGTCACCCATCTCGACCCAGAGGTCGCGGGGGAACGACAGCAGCCAGGCGGACGTCGTCGCCGGTTCGATCCGCAGCACCATGATCGTGTCCGACCGCAGCGACCCGCTCAGGCCCGCCGCGTCACGCTGGGCCCGCACGTCGTCGCCCGCGGCGAACCCGTCGGCGCTGTCGACGCCCACGATCAGCACGTTGCGCGGCGACCCGGGCTCCACCGCTGCGGCCCCGGTACCGCCGAGCGCGCGGCTCAGATCGACCGTGCGCAGGCGACCGGCGGTCCCCTCGGCGGCGACCACGACCCCGGCCATGGCGACGCAGCTCAGCGTGAGCAGCACGCCGACGGCGATCAGTACCTGCTGGCTCGTCGTGCGCCGGAGCGGGACGTCGGCTGCGGCGGGGTCGGGCACGTTCCGCGATGCTAGCGACGGGTCTCGGGCGTCCACTCAGCCGGTCGCGCGCAGGTGCGAGACGTCCGCCGAGCTGAATGTCCGGACCTCCCCGTCGAGGTCCACCATCAGGTGCCCCTCGGCGGTCACGTCGACGGCCCGTCCCTCGAGCGGCGCCCCACCACCGGGCAGCTCGAGCCGCACCCGTCGGCCGATCGTGCAGGACGCTGCCCGGTAGGCGTCGAGCAGCACCGTGCCGTCGTTGTCCTCGTCGGAGGCGAGCTCGTCGAGGCGGACGGCGAAGCGTCGGAGCAGCACCGCGAGCAGTTCGCCGCGGTCGAGGGGGCGACCGGCGAGACGGTCGAGGGAGACGGCGCGCTCACCGAGGTCGGTCGGCACCTCGGCCGGCCAGTTGACGTTCATGCCCATGCCGACGACGACGGCGTCGACCCGGGCCCCCTCGAGGCGGGATTCGGCGAGGATCCCGGCGAGCTTCCGCTCGACCGGTCCGTCGATCCCGTCGACGGTGGCGAACACGTCGTTCGGCCACTTGAGACCGACGGTGCGGCCGGTCAGCGCGTGCACCGCATCGACCGCGGCGAGACCGAACGCCATCGTGATGCGATGGACCCGGTCGACCGCCAGCCGGGGGCGCACGAGGACCGACGCGAGCAGCGAGCCGCCGGGTGGATCGAACCAGGTCCGTCCCTTCGTCCCGCGTCCGGCGGTCTGGTGGTCGGCGGCGAGCACGGTGCCATCGGGGGCGCCTCGGGTAGCGGCGTCGAGGAGCAGCGTGTTCGTCGAACCCGCCTCGACGACCCAGTCGAGCCGGGCGAACCGGGTGCCGGCCAGCGCGGCGCGCGTGGGCTCCTCGAGCTCGGATCTCGCACCGAGGGGCTCGGATCGGCTAGTCATTACGCGTGTTTTCCAAGGTGCTCATCGCCAACCGCGGGGAAATCGCCGTCCGGATCATCCGGGCCTGTCGTGAACTCGGGATCCCGACCGTAGCGGTCTACTCCGAGCTCGACCGCGACGCCCTGCACGTCCGACTCGCCGACGAGGCGTTCGCTCTGGGCGGCAGGACCGCCGCCGAGAGCTACCTGAACACCGAGGCGATCCTCGACGCGATCGCCCGGTCGGGTGCCGACGCCGTCCACCCGGGGTACGGGTTCTTCTCCGAAAACGCCGACTTCGCCCGGGCGATCACCGAACGCGGGGTGACCTTCATCGGTCCGCCGCCGGAGGCGATCGAGGTCATGGGCGACAAGATCTCGGCCCGTCTCGCCGCCGCCCGTGGTGGCGTGTCCGGTGTGCCCGGCACGACGGAGTTCATCACCGACGCGTCGCAGGTCGTCGCGTTCGGCAAGGAGTTCGGCTACCCGATCGCCATCAAGGCGGCGTACGGCGGCGGCGGCCGCGGGATGAAGGTCGTGCCCGACGAGGCGTCGATCCCGTCCGCGATCGAGTCCGCCCAGCGGGAGTCGAAGGCCTATTTCGGTCGCGACGAGATCTACATGGAGCGGTACCTCGAGAAGCCGCGCCACATCGAGATCCAGGTCTTCGGCGACAAGCACGGCAACTACGTGTACCTCGCCGAGCGCGACTGCTCGGCGCAGCGTCGCCACCAGAAGCTCATCGAGGAGGCACCGGCGCCGGGTCTGCCCGACGCGGTCCGCGCGGCGATGGGCGAGGCGGCGGTCGCGGTCGCCCGGGCGTGCGGCTACACGAACGCCGGCACCTGCGAGTTCCTCTTCCAGGACGGCGAGTTCTTCTTCCTCGAGATGAACACGCGCCTCCAGGTCGAGCATCCGGCCACGGAGCTCGTCACCGGGCTCGACCTCGTCGAATGGCAGCTCTGCGTCGCGGCGGGCGAGAAGCTCCCGCTCAGCCAGGAGCAGGTCACCGTGACCGGCCATGCAATCGAGGTGCGCATCAACGCCGAGGATCCGGCGGGCGGACGGTTCATGCCGTCGCCGGGCCCGATCACGAAGCTCCGGGTGCCCTCCGGCTACGGCGTCCGCTGGGACGGCGGGTACGAGGCCGGCGACGAGATCAGCCAGTACTACGACAACCTCGTCGGCAAGCTCATCTGCTGGGGTCGTAACCGTGACGTGGCGATCGCCCGCACGATCCGCGCGCTGCGCGAGTTCGGGATCGCCGGTGTGGCGACCACGATCCCCGCCGACATCGCGATCCTCGAGCACCCCGACTTCTCGGCGATCGAGCACTCCACGAAGTGGGTCGAGACCACGCTCGACCTGTCCGGGATCGCCTCCGACAAGGGCGAGCCCGCCGCACCCGCCACCGAGGACGGCGAGGCGCCCCGCGTGCGGCGCACCGTCGACGTCGAGGTCGACGGCAAGCGGTTCAGCGTCGCCATGTGGGTGCCCGAGTCGGCGCCGGTGGTCGCAGTCGCGGGCGGCGGCGGTGCCGCAGCCCGTGCGCCCCGGCCGCGCCGCAGCGGCTCCGGCGGTTCGGGCGGCGGTTCCGGAAACGTCGCCGTGCCGATGCAGGGGACGATCGTCAAGGTCCTCGTCGCCGAGGGCGACGTGGTCGAGGCCGGTCAGACGGTGTGCGTGCTCGAGGCGATGAAGATGGAGAACAACATCGCCGCAGAGAAGGCCGGCACCGTGAAGGCCGTCAAGGTCTCCCCCGGCGACACCGTCGGTTCGGGCGACATCGTCGTCGTCATCGAGTGAGTCCTGCCGCCGGTGCCGTCACTCGGCGGCATCGGCGAGCAGCTCCGACAGCGAGGGGTGCACGAGCAGCGAGTCGAGGATGTCCCCGACCCGCAGGCGGTTCGTGACCGCCACCGCGATGACCGAGATCAGTTCGGCGGCGTTGCGGCCGACGATCGACCCGCCGAGGATCACCCCGGTGACCGGGTCGGACAGGATCTTCACGAACCCGCGCGTGTCGTTGTCGATCAACGCCTTCGGTGAGGAGGCGTAGGGCACCTTCGTGACCCGTATCTTCCGCCCGGTCGCGAACGCCTCCGCCTCGGGGAGGCCGACATCGGCGATCTCCGGTTCGGTGAAGATCGCCGAGGCGGCCATGTCGTAGTCGAGGTGGCGGTGTTCGAGCGCATGGAGTCCCATCACGTGCTCGGCGATCTTGCGTCCCTGCATCGACGCCACCGACGACAACGGCAGCTTCCCGGACACGTCGCCGGCCACGTAGACGTGGGAGACGTTGGTCTGGAGGTGGTGTCCGACGGTGATGGGGAACCCCCGCTCGTCGAGCTGCACGCCCGCCGCGTCGAGACCGATCCCGTCGACGTTGGGCACCGAGCCGATCGCGAGCAGCACGTGGCTTCCGGTGACGACCCGTCCGTCGCCGCAGAGGATGCGGAGGGCGTCGGCGCCGTCGGATCCGGTGCGTTCGATCCCGGTGGCCTTCGCCCCCTTGAGCAGGGCGACGCCTCGTGCGAGGAAGTTCTCCTCGAGCGCGGCGGCGACCTCGGCGTCCTTGGCGGGCAGCACCTGCTGGCGGGACACGATGAGCGTCACCTTGGAGCCGAGCGAGGCGAACATGTGCACGAACTCCACGCCGGTCACACCGGAGCCGATGACGACGAGGTGCTCGGGGAGGGTCCGAGGCGGATACGCGTCGCGGGTGGTGAGGATCCGGTCGCCGTCGGGTTCGGCCCAGTCGGGGATGCGCGGCCGGCTGCCGGTTGCGACGAGGACGGCGTCGGCGTCGAGGGTGACGGGCCCCTCTGCGGTGTCGACCGTCACCTGGTTCGGCCCCACGAACCGACCGGTCCCCCGGTTCAGGGTGACGCCCTGGCTGCGCAGCAGGTCGCTCGTGGCACCCTCGAGCCGGTCGACGATGCCCCCGATCCGTCTCCGGAGCGCGTCGAGGTCGACCGTTCCCTCCCCCGCGACGAGACCGAACCCCCCGGACCGGCGCAGGAACGCCATCGCCCCGCCGGTGGCGATCATCGCCTTGGAGGGGATGCAGTCCCACAGGTGGGCGGCACCCCCGACGACGTCACGTTCGACGACGGTGACGTCGGCACCGAGCCGCGCCGCATACGTTGCCGCCTGGTGTCCGGCGGGACCCCCGCCGAGGATCACGAACCGCAGGGCCATGGCCGCAGGCTATCGGCGGCCCGCCGCGACGCTCTCACCCGAAGCGGGGCATCACCTTCGTCGCATACAGCTCGAGCGAGGTCAGGATCTTGTCACGATCGTGGATCCCCTGCGGGATGAGGAGGAACAGGTCCTCCGCCGCGAACTCCGCCCGAGCCGCTTCGATCGTGCGGCTGATCGTGTCGGGGCTACCGACGAGGAGCTGCGGGACACCCTGCCCGAACGGCTTCGCCCAGCGGTCCCAGAACCACAGCATGTCCTCGGCCCACGCGTTCGCCTGCTCGTCGGTCGGCGCGCAGATCATGAGCCCGCCCCATGCGGCCTGGGTGCCCTCGGCGACGTCGTGCCCGTGGCGTGCCGCCTCCTCCTTGTACTTCGCCCAGAGCAACTTGCAGAACGCGAAGTCGTCGGCCAACACGATCGGCCGACCCCGGTGCTTCGCCCAGAACAGCGCGGTGCGCATCGACGCGGAGAACCCGCCGTACAGCCGCGGGTAGGGGTCGCTGTAGGGGCGGGGGGCGATCCCGATCTCGTCGACGGTCATGTCCTCGCGCACCCCCTGACCGAACTCGGTGTACACCCCGTGCGGGTGCGGGTTCACGAGCCCTTCGGCGGGGAACTGCCAGAACTTGCCCGAGTGCGAGAAGGTCTCGCTGCGCAGCGCCTTGAGCACGACCTCGACGAACTCGGCGAAGTACTCGCGGTTGTACTCGTCGGCCTCGGAGTCCTTGTTCCAAGGGCCGACGGCGGTGAGGTCGGGGCGGATCTTGAAGTTCTCGACCCAGCGAGACTGGTAGCCGCGCACCATCCCGAACGCGAAGCGACCCTTGAGCATGTTGTCGAGGGTGGAGATGTACTCGGCCGACCGCAACGGGTTGTGGGCCGTGGACACCCAGCCGCACGACACGACCCGCATGCGCTTCGTGTGCATGCCGAGCCACATGGCCATCGGGCCGAGCTCGTTGGAGACCTCGAAGCCCTCGATCTGCAGGTGGTGTTCGGGGTGGCCGAACCCGGCGTACCCGGCCTCATCCGCGAACGTCGCGTATTCGGCGATCTCACCGAGCATCCGCTGGTAGAGGTCGGTGCGTCGCCCGGCCATGCCCTGGCGCAGCTCGTCCGGCCGACCGACCGTGCAGTACATGAACAGGTTCGAGTCCACGTCGTTCCCCCGTTGTCGGCGCCTACCGCCCCTCGGCCGCAACTGCATTCTGGCGCATGCGGGCGGTCCGACGACCACCCGACGGGGGCGTCGCTCGGCCGGGTCGCGTCACTCTGCCCGACATGACCTCCTCCAATTGCCGCCGGTCGACGGCGCTCGCGCTCGCCTGCGTATTCGCGGCTACGGCTTCGTTCGTGACGGTCCAGTGGTCACCGACCGTCGCCGAGGCATCGAGCCCCACGTTCACCAACCGGACCGCCGCCAACAGCGAACTCGGTAGCGACACCGTGCGCGGGGTGTTCGTGTCGGGCTCCACCGTGTACGCCGCAACCAACGGCGGCGGGTTGAGCATCTCGACCCCGTCGACTCCGACGCCCACGACGCCGGTCCCGCCCGTTGCGCCGGTCGCGCCTGCGTACACCGGCTGACCCGCTCCGAGACGACCAGCCGGTCCGAGGCGCTCGTTCCCGGGCGCGACCTGGCGTCAGCGCAGACGGGCGACGAGGCGCTCGAGGGCGACCCGGTGGTCGTCGAGCAGCGGGAGCCCCGACAGCCGCAACGCGGCGTTGTCGAGCACCGAGTTCGCCGGCCGGGGTGCCGGGCGCGGTGGGTCGAGGTCGGCGGTGCGGATCGGTTCGACGCGTCCCGGGTCGTGCCCGGCGGCGGTGAGGATCTCACGGACGAACCCGTACCAGCTCGTCGCACCCTGGTTCGTGACGTGGAACAGGCCGGGACGTCGATCGGTGCCGAGCCGGACGAGCATCGAGGCGAGGTCGTCGGCGAAGGTCGGGTGGCCGACCTGGTCGTCGACGAACCGGAGCGGACCGTCGGTCGTCGCGGCGAGCCGGAGCACCGTCTTCACCACGTTCGCCCCGTGTTCGCCGCACACCCACGACGTGCGCACGACCGTGGCGCCGATCCCCGCGTCGAACGCCTCACGCTCGCCGCCGAGCTTCGAACGCCCGTAGGCCGACGCCGGTGCGGGCGTGTCCCACTCGGTGTACGGGGTCGCCTTCGTGCCGTCGAAGACGTAGTCGGTCGAGACGGTCACGAGGTGGGCGCCGACTGAACGGCAGCCGTCCGCGACGTGGCGGACCGCGAGAGCGTTGTCCCGGAAGGCCCGGTCGGGGTCGGACTCGCATGCGTCGACCGCGGTCCACGCGGCGGTGTGCAGAACGAGATGAGGGCGCAGCGTGGTGATCGCGCCGAGGACGGCGTCGTGGTCGCCGACGTCGAGATCGGCGCGGGTGGCGGCGACGACGTCGTGGCCACCGTGCGCCTCGAGACGGGCGACGACCTCACGGCCGACCTGCCCGCCTGCCCCGGTGACGAGGACCCGGCTCATGCGGTGCGGGCCTTCAGCGGCTCCCACCACCAGCGGTTGTCCCGGTACCACGCAACGGTCGCCGCGAGGCCATCGGCGAAGTCGTGCCGTGGCGCCCACCCGAGCGAGCGCAACGCCGTGCAGTCGACGGAGTAGCGACGGTCGTGCCCGAGCCGGTCCTCGACGTAGGTGACCGCGGACTCGTCACGGCCGCACAGGGCGAGCAGCCGGTCGGTGAGCTCGCGGTTGGTGATCTCGTTGCCGCCGCCGATGTTGTACACGTGGCCCGACTCGCCCCGTCGCAGCGCCACGTCGATCCCGTCGCAGTGGTCCTGCACGTGCAACCAGTCGCGAACGTTCAGCCCGTCGCCGTAGAGAGGCACCGTCCCGCCGTCGAGCAGGTTCGTCACGAACAGCGGGATGACCTTCTCGGGGTACTGGTAGGGCCCGTAGTTGTTCGACGCACGCGTGGCGACCACGTCGAGGCCGTAGGTGGTCGCATAGCTGAGCGCGATCAGGTCGGAACCGGCCTTCGACGCCGAGTACGGCGAACGCGGCAACAGCAGGTCGGTCTCGAGCGACGACGGCGAGCCGGGGCCGAGCGACCCGTACACCTCGTCGGTGGAGACGTGCAGCACCCGCTCGACGCCGACCTTGCGAGCGGTGTCGCACACGACGTTGGTCCCCTGGCAGTTCGTGAGCACGAACGCGTCCGGGTCGACGATGGAGCGGTCGACGTGACTCTCCGCGGCGAAGTGCACGACCATGTCGCAGCCCGCCATCGCCGCAGCGACGGCGTCGCGGTCCCGGATGTCGCCGCGCACGAACCGGAACCGCGTGTCGCCGTGCACGTCACGCAGGTTCTCGAGGTTGCCCGCATAGGTGAGTGCGTCGAAGCACACGACCTCGTCGTCGGTGGACCGGAGCGTCCGGTGCACGAAGTTGGAGCCGATGAACCCGGCACCGCCGGTCACGAACAGTTTCACGGTGTCGCCTGTCGATCAGGTCCGCATCGGCCAGCGCGGCACCTGGTGCGGTGCGATGGCCGATCGACGGGGGTTTGCGGAATCACGGGCCGAGAGCACGGGGGCGGCGATCCCCCAGTCTGCGCCGATCTCGGGGTCGTCCCAGGCGACGCCGAGCTCGTCGGCGGGGTTGTAGTGGCCGTCGACGAGGTAGGTGATCGTCATGTCGGTGAGCGACGCGAAACCGTGCGCGACACCCGGCGGGATGTGCACGCCCCGGTGCACGGTCGTGCCGTCGGGGCCCTCGCCGAGGTCGAAGCACTCCGTCGCCCCGTCCGTCGGCGACGCGACTCGCAGGTCGTGCAGCACGACCCGGGCCCGACCGTAGGGCACGTACCAGTAGTCGGCCTGGTGCAGGTGGTAGTGGAGTCCGACGATGCACCCGGCGATCCGGTCGCCACGGTTCTGCTGCAGCATCTCCCGGGCGCCGGGGATCCACTCCCGCCGGTAGGTCTCGGTGAAGGACCCGCGGTCGTCGCCGAAGGTCTGCAGTTCGACGTGGTACACGCCCGCGATGCGGCTCGATTCGGTGACGACGGCCATGGTGGCTCCGATCAGGCGAGGTCGACGACCGAGTGGTCGCCGAGCAGGAGGCGGGTGGCCGTCGGACGTTGTCCGGAACGGTGCACCTCGGTGTCGCGACCGATGAGGCTGTCGGCGAGGCGGTGCACGCCGGTGATCCGGCAGTTCTGCAGCAGCACCGAGTTCTCGATCTCGGTGTCGGTGAGTTCGCACCCCTCCGCGACGGAGGAGTAGGGGCCGACGTAGCTGTCCCGCAGCACGGTGCCGGCGCCGATCACGGCCGGGCCGCGCACGCGGCTGCGTTCGAGCCGAGCACCCGCCTCGACGACCACTCGACCCTCCACGACCGACGCCTCGTCGACGTCCCCGTCGATGCGGGTCTCGACGGTGTCGAGGACGAGCCGGTTGCACTCAAGCAGCGGGTCCTTCTTGCCGGTGTCGATCCACCAGCCCTCGAGGACCTCGTGGCGGACCCGGTGGCCGTTGCTGAGCAGCCACTGGATCGCATCGGTGATCTCGAGCTCGCCACGGGGCGACGGCGCGATCGACCGCACGGCGGTGTGCACGGTGGTGTCGAAGAGGTACACGCCGACGAGCGCGAGGTTCGACGGCGGGTCCTTCGGCTTCTCGACGAGGCGCACGACCTCACCGGCCGCGTCGACCTCGGCGACCCCGAACGACGACGGGTTGTCGACCGGCTTGAGGAGGATCTGCGCCGCGGCGCCGCCGCCGTTCGCCCGGCTGGCCTCGAAGTTCGCCACGAACTCGGTGAGACCCTGCTCCAGCATGTTGTCGCCGAGGTACATCACGAAGTCGTCGTCTCCGAGGAAGTCCCGGGCGATGAGCACGCAGTGGGCGAGCCCCCGGGGGGCGTCCTGGGGCAGGTAGGTGACCCGGACCCCGAAGCGGGAGCCGTCGCCGACCGCAGCGCGGATCTCCTCACCGGTGTCGCCGACGATGATCCCGATGTCGGTGATCCCCGCCTCGGCCATGTCTTCGATGCCGTAGAACAGGATCGGCTTGTTCGCAATCGGCACGAGCTGCTTGGCGCTCGTGTGGGTGATCGGCCGGAGCCGGGTACCCGCACCGCCGCTGAGGATCAGGCCCTTCATACGGGCCGGAGCCTACCCCGACGACCCCGCCGCCTCAGTGGCCCGCCACGTGCGGCATGCAGAGGCCGTCGAGCTCGGCGATGCCGATCCGGTCACGGTTGGCGTAGGTGACCTCGTTGTCGGGGTCGACCCGCACCTTGAACTCGCGGAAGCTCATCTCGAGGGAGTCGAAGGCGAGGATGCGCCCACGGAGCGAGTCGCCGAGCCCGAGCAGGAGCTTGATCGCCTCGATGGCCTGGATCGACCCGATGATGCCCGGCAGCACGCCGAGCACGCCGGCCTCGGCGCAGCTCGGCGCGAACTCGGCGGGCGGCGGCTGGGGCAGCAGGTCGCGGTAGGTCGGCCCGGCGTGCGGGTCGAACACGGTGACCTGACCCTCGAAGCGGAAGATCGAGCCATGTACGACGGGGATCCCGAGCTTCACGCTCGCGTCGTTGAGCAGGTAGCGCGAGGGGAAGTTGTCGGCGCCGTCGACGATGACGTCGTACCCGGCGATGATGTCGAGGATGTTGTCGGCGCCGAGCCGCACGTCGTAGGTGACCACGTTCACGTCGGGGTTGAGCAGCGTGAGGGTCTTCTTGGCGGAGTCGACCTTGCGCTCGCCGACCCGGTCGATGTTGTGGAGGATCTGGCGCTGCAGGTTCGACTCGTCCACGACGTCCATGTCGATGATCCCGATCGTGCCCACGCCCGCGGCCGCGAGGTAGAGCGCCGCCGGCGACCCGAGTCCGCCGGCGCCGAGGAGCAGCACCTTCGACTCGAGGAGGCGGATCTGGCCCGCCTCACCGACCTCGGGGAGGAGCAGGTGCCGCTGGTAGCGGTTCCGCTGCGCCGGGCTGAGGGTCTGCGGCGTGATCCAGTCGCGCCCCTCGTCCTTCCACTTGTTGAACCCGCCGTCCATGGACACCACGTCGCCGTAGCCGAGCTCGGCGAGCACCTTCGCCGCGAAGGCGGACCGCACGCCCCCGGCGCAGTGCACGACGATCGGGGTCGAGCGGTCGGGCAGCCGGTTCTCGATCTGCGCCTCGAGGTTGCCGCGCACGATGTGCATGGAGCCCGGGATCGCGCCCTGTTCGACCTCGTCGGGTTCACGCACGTCGAGCACGACGGTTCCGGGGCGACGGCGGAGTTCGTCGGCCGTCGCGGTGTCGACCTCTCGGATCTCGGACTTCGTCCGTGCGAGCAGTTCCCTGAAGGTGGACATGTGGCGCTCCTCGGCCGTGGGCGGTTCGGTCGGCCCGAAAACCCTAGCGGGTCGGTCAACAATCGGACCAGCGACGCGATTCCCGCCGGCGGCGCGATCTCAGCGCAGGTCGACCTCGCCGACGATGCTGGGCAGCACGTCGGAGATCCCGGCCCGAACCACCACGTCGGCGAGCGCATCCATCTCGGTCGGCTCACCGTTGACGATCACGATGCGCGCCCCCGACCGTTTCGCGATCGGCACCACGTTGGCGATCGGGTACACGCCGAGGGTGCTCCCCACCGCCAGCAGCAGGTCGCAGGACCGTGCCGCCTCGTCGGAACGGATGAGATCGGCCTCGACGAGGGATTGCCCGAAGGAGATCGTCGCCGACTTGAGGATGCCGCCGCAGGAGCGGCACGGCGGATCGGCCTCGCCCGCGCGCACCCGGTCGAGCGCCCGTTCCATCGGCGCCCGCTCACCGCACTCGAGACAGCACACCTCGGCGACGGTTCCGTGGATCTCGACCACGAGCGACGGGTCGGACCCGGCTGCGACGTGCAACCCGTCGACGTTCTGGGTGATGAGGGTGTGCAGCTTCGCCCGGCGTTCGAGGTGGACGATCGCCCGGTGCCCGGCGTTCGGCGTGCGGTTGCGCAACGGCGAGTCGAGCAGCGCCTGCCACCGCTCGGCGCGCACCTCCGACGACGCCAGGTAGTTCTGGATCGTCGCGGACTTCTCGGCGCCGGGGTTCTTCGTCCACACGCCGTTCGGGCCCCGGAAGTCGGGGATCCCGCTGTCGGTGGAGATCCCCGCCCCGGTCAGCACGACGACACGCCGAGCGTCCTCGAGCAGGGCCCGTGCCCGCAGCACGGCGTCGTGCAACCCGTCCCCGGTCATGGCCGCACGGTAGCGGGGCACCGTCGCACCCGTCCCCCTTGCAGATCGAAAACAACTGAAATATATTGAGACGTCTTCCCCGCTGGTTCCCGTCAGGCCGTCCGGCCGACCGTGGAGGTCCACCGTGTCCACGACCGTCACCATCCCTGCGAACGACGACGACGACGCCCCCGGGCGCGACGACGGCGTCGCCGAGCTCCGCATCCACCCCTGGGCCGACCCCCTCGTCGACCGGCTCGGCCACGACCCGCGCGACGCCTACGTCGAGACGTTCTGGCTCGGGATCCTCGGCCCTGCGTCGATCGTGCTCCTCCGGCACCTCGCCACCCGCTTCGACCTCGAGCCCGACGGCTTCACCCTCGACCTCGAGTCGACCGCCCGGGCGCTCGGCCTCGGGACCGGGCTCGGGAAGTGGGGGCCGATGCAGCGCACGCTCTCCCGCTGCACGACCTTCGGCATGGCCCGGCGGTGGGGGCGCGACGGGTTCGTCGTGCGCCGCAGGATGCCCCCGCTCGCCCGCCACCAGGTCGCCCGTCTCCCCGACCACCTGCAGGCGTACCACGCCGAGTGGATCACCTGGCTCGACGCGCAGCGCCGGGCCGAGGTGCCCGACGAGGGAACCCCCGACGCCGCCTGAACCTCAGCGGGCGGCGAGCCGTTCGGCGAGGTCGACGAGCAGGCGGACGCCGAACCCCGTGCCCCCACGGGTGACGTCCGCGTCGTCGGCCTCGACGAACGCCGGGCCGGCGATGTCGAGGTGCGCCCAGGGGATGCCGGGGGCGACGAACTCCTCGAGGATCAACCCGGCGACGAGCGCGCCGGCGTTCCCGTTCCCGATGTTCTTCATGTCCGCGACCGGCGACTCGTACTGCTTGCGGTACTCCGGCGGCAGCGGGAGGCGCCACACCTGCTCGCCCGTCGTCGCGGACGACGCCTCGATCGCCCCGAGGAGCGCGTCGTCGTTGCCCATCAGCCCGGCGATCTTGTTGCCGAGCGCCATCACACACGCACCGGTGAGCGTCGCGAGGTCGACGATCGCGTCGGGGCGATCCTCGCTCGCGAGGCACAGCGCGTCGGCGAGGATGAGACGCCCCTCGGCATCGGTGTTGAGGACCTCGATCGTCTTGCCGTTCCGGATCCGCAGCACGTCACCGGGCCGGGTGGCGTCGCCGCCGGTCATGTTGTCCGTCGCCGGCACGTAGCCGCGCACCTCGATCGGCAGGCCGAGCTCGGCGATCGCCGCGGTCGCACCGAACACGGCGGCCGCCCCCGCCATGTCGCACTTCATCGTCATCATCCCGGTGGCCGTCTTGAGCGACATGCCACCGGTGTCGAACGTGATGCCCTTGCCGACGAGTGCGAGCTTCGCCTTCGGACGCACGCCACGGGGAACCCAGCGGGTGCGCACGAACCTCGGCGGGTGGGTGGACCCACGGTTCACCCCGAGCACCCCACCGAGACGGAGGCGGCGGATCTGCTCGAGCCCGAGGGCCTCGACCCCGAAGCCGGAGGTCTTCCCCCACGCGGTAGCCGCCCGCGCGAGCCGGTCCGGGGTCAGCGACCCACCGGGTTCGTTCACGAGGTCGCGTGCCCGGGCCGTGGCCGTGGCCACGATCCGCCCCCGCTCCGCTCCTCGACGGGCCGCGGCGGTCGGCGCGACCAGGTCGACTGCGGCGACGGAGCGTCCCGCGGGCTTCGACCGCAGTGCGTCGTAGCGGTACGACGCGCCGAGCAGGCCCTCGACCACGGCCGCGGCGGCGGCCTCCGGGGCGACCGGTGCGTCGGCCTCGAGCAGCGCGACCACGAGCCGGTCCTCACGCGACGCCGACCGGGCGACCGCGGCGGCGGCACGGCGCAGCACGGTGGTGGTGAGCGCGTCCCGGCGACCGAGGCCGACCGCGTACACGACCCGATCGGCGCCCGGCAGCACGGCGACCGACTCCGCCTTCCCCTCGAACCCGAGGCGACCGAGCAGCGCCGGGTCGAGCCCGCTCGCCGCCACCTCACCCTCGTGGACCGGGAGCGCGACGGCGGCGCCTCGGGCGGGAACGGATCGGATGAGCCGCAGGGCGGCGAGCTGGGTCGTCGTCACACCCGGAGACTATCGAGCGGTCCCTTCCACCGTCCGACTGGGCAGCGACCCGCCCTCCGCCCACCGGGCGATCGCCCACAGCAGGTCCGAGAGGCGGTTGAGGTAGGGCACGACGTGGGACTCTGCGGTGGCGGCGCGCAACGCGAGCCGCTCCGCCCGACGCACGACGGTGCGCGCCACGTCGAGGTGCGCCGCCGCCGGCGTACCCCCGGGGATCACGAACTCGGTCGGCATCGCGAAACGGGCGGCGTAGTCGTCGATCAGGGTCTCGAGCGCCGAGACCATCTCGGCGCTGACGGCGGTCGAGCCCACGGTGAGCTTGCCGTGGTTCTCCGGCAACGTCGCGAGCTCCGCCATCGCCACGTAGAGGTCGTGGCAGAGCCGGACCAGCAGACGGTCGAGCTCGCCGTCGCGTTCGGTGTGCACCCGCACGACCCCGAGGGCCGCCTGGGCCTCGTCGACCGTGCCGTACGCCCACGGGAGGTCGGAGTCCTTCGAGACCCGGCCGCCGTAGAAGAGCCCGGTGGTGCCGTCGTCGCCCGCCCGCGTGTAGATCTGCACGGCGAGCACGGTACCGCCGTTCCGGCGTCTGACCGGATGCGGACCGGTCGCGTAGGGTGCCCGCCATGACCACCGAGGACGGGAACCGGACCGGGAACGACGACCACGGCCGGCAACGCCTGCCCGGCACACCCGATCCGATGCTGCGCCTGCAGGCATCCGGTGCGGGCATGACCCTCGCCGCCGACCGCTGGGGGCCGGTGGGCGCGACCCCGGTGCTGCTCCTCCACGGCGGCGGGCAGACCCGGCACGCGTGGCGTGGCGCGGGTGAGACGCTCGGTGACGCCGGGTACGACGCGTACTGCATGGATCTGCGCGGCCACGGCGACTCGGACTGGTCGCCCGATGGCGTGTACCACTACACGTCCTTCGTCGACGACATTGTCGGCGTCGCCGGCCAGCTCGGGCGCACCCCGGTGCTCGTCGGCGCCTCCCTCGGCGGGATCTGCTCGCTGCTCGCCACCGGCGAGGACCGCCGGTTGCGTCCGGCCGCGCTCGTCATGGTCGACATCGGCCCCTACGTCGAACGTGAGGGGGTGCAACGCATCCGTGGGTTCATGCAGGCGAACCCCGACGGGTTCGCCTCGCTCGAGGAGGTGGCCGACGCGATCGCCGCCTACCAGCCCCACCGCCCCCGACCCGACTCCCTCGAAGGACTCGGCAAGAACGTGCGGTTCGACACCCGCACCGGTCGCTACCACTGGCACTGGGACCCGGCGTACTTCGCGTCCCGACGCGACATGAGCGTCGACGAACGGGAACGCCGTCTCGTGGAGGCGGCCCGGGGAGTTGGGGCGAGCGGGATCCCGATGCTGCTCGTCCGTGGGGGCCTGTCCGACGTGCTGTCCCTCGAAGGCGCCGAGCGCTTCCTCGAGCTCGTCCCCCATGCCGAGTTCGTCAACGTCACCGACGCGGCCCACATGGTCGCGGGTGACCGCAACGACATCTTCGCCGGTGCCGTCATCGAGTTCCTGCAGCGGGTCGCCCCGCCCGGGTCCGACAGTTGATCCCCGTGTCAACTCCTCGGTAGCGTCCCGCCGTGCCCGCCAAGTACCTCACGGTCGAGGGGATCGCCACGTTCCTCCACCACCGCGGCCCGACCACCCTGCCCGGAACCCCGCCGGATCTCGGCGCCGGCAGGACCGTGGTGTGCCTCCACGACGCCGGGGCGACCGGGAACTCCTTCGCCGGGGTGCTCGACGCCCTCGCCGTCGCCCACAGCCCGATCGCGTTCGACCTCCCCGGTCACGGCCGGTCCGGCGAGCTCGACAGCCTCGCCGACATCGGCCGCATGGCCGGCCACACCCGGGCGGTGTTCGATGCGCTCGGGGTGACGCGCCCGGTCGTCCTCGGTGACGGCATGGGGGTCGCCGTCGCCGTCGAGCTCGGCGCCGGTGACGCACCGCCGGTGGCCGCCGTGGTGGTCTGCGGCGGGGCCGCCACCACCTTCCCCGCCGCCGCGGCCCAGGCCGCCGAGTTGCGCCTCGTGACCGCCGGACGTGCCCGTCGGGAGTTCGACCGCTCGGGGTACGCGCCGGACACCCCGCGTGAGGTATTCGAGCGGGCATTCGCCGACTGGGTCCGCACCGACCCGCGGGCGACGGTCGGTGACCGCGACGCGCAGGCCGCATGGGACGCGACCGGCCGTCTCGCCGGGGTGGGCGTGCCCGTCCTCGTCCTCGTCGGCGAGCACGAGGAGCCCGCCTCGGTCGACGCCGCCCGGGCGCTCGCCGACGGCGTGCCCGCCGGCCGCCTCGTCACGATCCCCGGCGCCGGGCGCCGGGTGGTGCTCGAGCAGCCCGCCACCGTCGCCACCGAGATCGACCGCTTCCTGGGGGAGGTCCTTCGATGAGCATCTCCGGCAAGGCGGCGATCGTCGGCGTCTACGAGCACCCCACACGCTGGGCGCCCGACGCGACGGAGTTCCAGATCATGGCCGAGTCGGCCCGCGGTGCCCTCGCGGACGCCGGCCTGACCCTCGCCGACGTCGACGGCCTGTTCGCCGCGTCGATGACCATGGGCGCGATGGGCACCATCGAGCTCGCCGAGTACCTGAACCTCAAGCCCGACTACATCGACGGCACGAACGTCGGCGGGTCGAGCTTCGTCGCGCACGTCACGCACGCCGCAGCGGCGATCAACGCCGGGCTCTGCGAGGTCGCCCTCATTCTCTACGGGTCGACGGCGGCGTCGAGCTCGGTGGCGATCGGCACGGGGATGTCGCACGGCAACCGTGGCGCACACGAGTCCTTCACCTCGCCGTACGGGCTCACCACAGTCGGCAGCTACGCGCTCGTCGCCCGACTCCACATGGAGCGCTACGGCACCACGCCCGAACAGCTCGCCGAGATCGCGGTCACGATGCGGCGTCACGCCGGACTGAACCCCGCCGCGAAGATGCGGGCGCCGATCACCGTCGACGACGTGCTGTCGAGCCGCATGATCTCCGACCCGCTGCACCTGCTCGACTGCTGCATCATCAGTGACGGCGGCGGCGCGGTCGTGGTCACCTCCACCGAGCGGGCCCGCGACCTGCGGAAGCAGCCGGTGCTCGTGCTCGGGTGCGGCGAGGCCGTCGCGCACCCCGAGATCGGTTCCCCCGACCTGCTCACCGTCGCCGGTGCGCAGTGCGGCGCACGGGCCTTCGCCATGGCGGGCGTCCGGCCGACGGACATCGACCTCGCGATGGTCTACGACAGCTTCACGATCACCGTGCTCGCCACGCTCGAGAACCTCGGGTTCTGCGGACGGGGCGAGGGTGGGGAGTTCGTGTCCGGCGGGCGCATCGGCCTCGGCGGCGAGCTCCCCGTCAACCCCGACGGCGGTGGCCTGTCGAACAACCACCCGGGGATGCGGGGGATCTTCCTCGTGATCGAGGCGGCCAAGCAGCTCCGCGGCGAGTGCGGCGACCGTCAGGTCGCCGGCGCGAAGCTCGCGGTCGCGCACGGTACCGGCGGAACGCTCGGCGTCTCCCACAGCGGTGCGACGCTCGTCCTGGGGGTGGAGTGATGGCCGATCTGCAGCATCCGCTCGTGTACGCCTCGTGGGAGACCCGTGGCTACTGGGAGGGCGCCGGACGCGGCGAGCTCGTGCTCCAGCGTTGCGAAGCCTGCGGCACCGTGCAGCACAAGCCGCGGGCGATCTGCGCGACCTGCTTCGCGGACGCACCCCGGTCCTTCGTGGCGTCGGGCCGTGGCACCGTGCACACCTACACGGTCACCCACCAGAACCAGCTCCCGCCGTTCGCCGCCGCATGCCCCTACGTGATGGCCTACGTCGAGCTCGAGGAAGGCCCGCGCCTGCTCACCCACGTCGTGGGCTGCGACCCGACCGAGGTCCGCGTCGGCATGCCCGTCGTGGTGGACTTCCAGCCGCAGGAGCGCACCGACGGCGAGGTCTTCGGTGTGCCGAGGTTCCGCCCCGCATGATCCTCGACCTGCACACGCACTCCATCCGCTCCGACGACGGTCGGGCGAAGGTGGAGAACTACTGCCAGTGGATCCGCAAGAAGGAGATCCCCCTCGACGGGTTCGTGCTCACCGAGCACCGCCAGTTCGACGACGACTCCGACTACCGGGGGCTCGAGGACCGCTACCAGCTCCTCATCCTCAAGGCGTCGGAGGTCGAGACCGACTACGGGCACGTGCTCGTGTTCGGGGTGAACGACGACCTCCGCCAGGAGTTCGACTTCGCCCGCATCGACAACCCGATCGGGGAGGTCCTCGAGGCGGCGAAGCGGTGCGGTGCGGTCGCCGCGCCGTGCCATCCGGGCCGCCCGAACGTGGGGCTGTTCGCCCACTACGAACGCAAGCCCGAGGTCGAGGGCATCGAGCTGATCGAGGTGTTCAACGGCGGCAGCCGACCCGGCGAGGACGACTGGTCCGTGCGCGAGGCGGACGCCCGTGGTTGGGCGGGGTTCGGGGGAAGCGACTCCCACATCGTGAGCCGCATCGGCTTCTGCGCGACCGAGTTCGACGACGACATCCGAGACATGGACGGTCTGCTGACCGCCCTGCGATCCAAGCGGTTCGTGCCCCGCACGTTCCGCTGAGAAGGAGCGAGGTTCCGCCATGGGCGTGACCATCGAAGAAGCCCGCGCCGACTGGGTCGGCGTGGAGTTCGAGACGGCGCAGTACACGATCGAAGAGGCCGACCTGCTCGACTGGGCGACCTCGGTCGAGGAGGCCGACCCGCGCTTCGTCGACCCGACCCGGGACGACTTCCAGGCGCACCCGACCTACACGGCGAGCCTGACGAGCTTCCGCATGCTCCCCGACGGCTTCCCCGAACTCGGCAACGGGCGCGGGATCGACGGGGGCAAGGCGGTCACGAGCCTCGCACCGGTCCGCCCGGGCGACGTGCTCACCGGCCACAGCCTGATCGCCGACATCTACGCCAAGACCGGACGGTCGGGCACGATGATCTTCATCGTGCACCGGGTGAACTTCGAGAACCAGCGCGGCGAGCAGGTGTCGACCGTCGACTCGCGCATCATCCGCAACTCGGACTGAGAGGACGCTGCGATGCGATTCGAGGACGTCGAACTCGGCGACGAACTGCCCGAGCGCCACCCGGATGTCTCCCTCGAGCGGGTGCGCACGTTCGTGCGCGCCGGCCACCACGACTTCCCGCGCTTCACCGACCACGAGGTCGCGAAGCGCGAGGGCCTGCCCGGCGCCGTCGTGCCCGGCATCATGAGCCAGGCCCTCCTCTCCGCGATGATCCACGACTGGGCGCCCGGGTCGAGGATCCGCTCCCTCGACACCGTGTTCCGCACACCGATGATCGTGGGCACCAAGCCGACGTGCCGTGCCGCGGTGACCGACGTCGACGACGACGCCCGGACCGTCGAGCTCGACATCACGATGACCACCGAGGACGGCGTCACCTCCGTGCTCGGCACGGCCGTCGTCGAGCTCGACTGACCGTCACCACGGCGGCTCAGAGGGCGGCAGCGGTCGCCCGTCGCTGGCTGAGCGCGAAGCTCATCGCCCCCGCACCCACGGCGAGCAAGCCGCCGAGGTAGAACGCCGGCGCGTACTGCTCGGAGACGTCGTGGATCCACCCGGCGAGCTGCGCGGCGACCGCGGCACCGATCATGTGCAGGAAGATCACGAACCCGTACAGCGTGGGCACCGACCGGGGCCCGTAGCGCTGGGTGATCACCGCGATCGTCGCCGGGACGGTGGCGATGTAGTCGAGTCCGAACACGATCGCGAAGCCCGACAGGAACGGTGCGGTCGACAGGAACGGCAGCAGCAACAGCGACATGCCCCGCGCCGCGTAATAGCCCGCGAGGAGCAGGCGCGGCGGGTAGCGGTCGCACAGCCACCCCGACGCCACGGTGCCGACGACGTTCATCGCCCCGATGAGGGACAGCAGGTTCGCCGCCTCGCCGGTGCTGTAACCGTGTGCCTCCGTGGCGTGGGGGATGAAGTGGTAGCCGATGAGCCCGATCGTCGTGAACCCGCACACGAAGAAGCTCGCGGAGAGCAGCCACAGATCGCCGGTGCGCATGGCGGTGCGCAACGGGACCGGGGGGATCTCCGAACCGGCCGGTGCCGCACCCGCTCCCCCGCCGAACGGCGTGACCCCGGCCTCGCCCGGGCGGGAACGCAGGAGCAGCCAGGCGAGCGGGACGACCGCACCGAGCAGCAGCACGACTCCCCACAGGGCGACGCGCCAGCCGGACGTGTCGGTCACCCAGGCGGCCGCCTTGATGAGCAGGAGCTGACCGGCGGACGCCGCACCGCCGAGGATCCCCGCCACGAGGCCGCGGTGCGACGAGAACCAGGTCGTGGCGACCACCCCGCCGATCACGAGCGCCACCCCGCCCGTGCCGAGCCCGACGAGCACCCCCCAGGCGAGGTGGAACTGCCACAGCGACGTCATCGTCGCGGTGGCCGCCGCCCCGGCCGCGCCGATGAGGAGGAACCCGACGACGGAGCGCCGCAACCCGAACCGGGTGAACGCCCAGCCCGACAGCGGACCGGACGCCGCCATGACGAGGAGGGACACGGCGAGCGGGGCGGAGACCGCCGAGCGGGACCAGCCGAACTCGTCCTCGAGCGGCCGGATGAACACCCCCGCCGCCGACCGGGCGCCCGAGGCGATGAGCACGACGAGGAAGACGACACCGACGACGACCCACGCGTAGTGGACACCGAACCGTTCGGCGAGGCGGGCCACGGTCGGCCGTGGCGTGTCGCCGGTCGGAGCGGACGACGGGAGGGGTTCGGCGCGGGGCACGACGGGAGGGTACCGGGGTGCCACCGAAGGGCGCACACGCCGGTAGCCTCGACGCCCGTGACCGACTTCTGTGACCGCATCGCCCGAGGGGTCGTCGTCTACGACGGTGCCACCGGTACCTACCTGCAGGGCGTCGGCCTCACCGCGGACGACTTCGGCGGCCCCGCCTTCGAGGGATGCAACGAGATCCTCGTAGAGCGGCGACCCGACGTGATCCTGCAGATGCACCGCGACTACTTCGACGCCGGCTGCGACGTCACCGAGACGGACAGCTTCGGTTCCTTCGCCGTGCCGCTCGGCGAGTACGGCATCGCGGACCGCGCCTACGAGCTGAACGCCCGGGCCGCCGAGCTCGCCCGTCGGGCTGCGGACGAGGCGATGGCCGCCGACCCGTCGCGGCCCCGCTTCGTCGCCGGGTCGATCGGGCCGGGCACGAAGTTCGCCTCCCTCGGCCAGATCACCTATGCGGATCTGCGCGACGCGTACGAGATCCAGAGCCGCGGCCTGCTCGACGGCGGATCGGACCTGCTGATCATCGAGACCCAGTTCGACCTCCTCGGCATCAAGGCGGCGATGGCGGGGGCGCGCGTGGCCATGGCGGCGGTCGGCCGCGAGGTGCCGATCCAGTGCCAGATCACGATCGAGACGACCGGCCGGATGCTGCCGGGCACCGAGATCGGCGCGGCGCTCGCGGCGATCGACCCGTTGCGGCCCGATGTGTTCGGCATCAACTGCGCGACCGGTCCCGCCGAGATGGGCGAGCACCTCCGCTACCTGTCCCAGCACGCCCGCATGCCGATCTCCTGCCTGCCCAACGCCGGGTTCCCCTCCGTCGTCGACGGCCGCATGCACTACGACCTCGGCGACGACGAGCTCGCCGCCCACCTCGCCCGCTTCGTCGACGAGCTCGGCGTGCGGGTGATCGGCGGCTGCTGCGGGACGACACCGGCGAGCATCCGCCGCATCGTCGAGGTGTGTCGCGACCGCACCCCGGCCGAACGGCACCCCGCGCACGAGGCCGGCGCGGCGTCGATCTACAGCTTCGTGCCGTTCGAGCAGGACAACTCCTTCCTCATCATCGGTGAGCGCACGAACGCGAACGGCTCGAAGAAGTTCCGGGACGCCATGCTCGAGGCCGACTGGGAGACCTGCACCCAGATGGCCCGTGACCAGGTGCGCGAGGGCGCCCACGTGCTCGACGTGTGCGTCGACTACGTGGGCCGCGACGGCACCGCCGACATGGACGAGATCGCCCGCCGGTTCTGCACGCAGTCCGCCGTGCCGATCGTGTTGGACTCCACCGAACCCGAGGTGATGGAGGCCGGCCTGCGTTGGATCGGTGGGCGGGCCATCCTCAACTCGGCGAACCTCGAGGACGGCGAGGGGCCGGGCTCGCGGCTCGACCGGGTGTTCAGCCTCGCCAAGACCTACGGCGCGGCGGTGATCTGCCTGCTCATCGACGAGGAGGGCCAGGCGCGCGACGTCGAGTGGAAGCTGCGGGTCGCCCATCGCCTCCACGACATCGCCACCGGGCAGTACGGCCTCGAAGCGTCCGACCTGATCTTCGACGCGTTGACGTTCCCGCTCTCCACCGGTGACGACGACCTGCGGGGCGACGCGCTGGCGACGATCGAGGCGATCCGACGCATCAAGGCGGAACTGCCCGGGGTCGCCACGACGCTCGGCGTGTCCAACGTCAGCTTCGGCCTGTCGCCTGCGGCCCGCCACGTCCTCAACAGCGTGTTCCTCGACGCGTGCGTCCGCGCCGGACTCGATTCGGCCATCGTGCACGCCGGCAAGATCGTCCCGCTCAGCCGCATCCCCGAGGAGCAGCGCCGGGTCTGCGACGACCTCGTGCACGACCGGCGCGACCCCGCCGCGGGGTACGACCCGCTGCAGCGGCTGCTCGAGGTGTTCGCCGGCGTCACCGTGCAGCGCGGTCCGACCGAGGACCGTTCTGGCTGGCCGGTCGATCGCCGGCTCACGCAGCGGATCATCGACGGCGACCGCGACGGTCTCGACACCGATCTCGACGAGGCGCTCGGCGCGGGCACCGACCCGCTCGACCTCGTGAACGGGCCGCTGCTCGGCGGCATGAAGGTCGTCGGCGACCTCTTCGCCACCGGTGAGATGCAGCTCCCCTTCGTGCTCCAGTCCGCCGAGACGATGAAGACGGCCGTCGCCCACCTCGAACCGCACATGGAACGGGTCGAGGGCGAGTCCACCGCGAAGGGCCGCATCGTGCTCGCCACGGTGAAGGGCGACGTGCACGACATCGGCAAGAACCTCGTCGACATCATCCTCACGAACAACGGCTACGAGGTGCACAACCTCGGGATCAAGGTCGGCATCGCCGAGATGGCGGACCGGGCGGTGGAGGTCGACGCGGACGCCATCGGCATGTCCGGTCTGCTCGTGAAGTCGACGCTGATCATGCGCGACAACCTCGAGGAGTTGAACGCCCGGGGCCTCGCCCACATCCCGGTGCTGCTCGGCGGCGCGGCGCTCACCCGCAGCTACGTCGAACGGGACCTGCGCGAGGTCTACGACGGCCGCCTGTTCTACGGGAAGGACGCGTTCGAGGGTCTCCGGGTGATGGACCGGCTCGGCGAGATCGCCCGCACCGGCGTGGACGACCCCGACTTCGGTCGCGTGCCCACCGGCCGTGCGCTGCCCGAGCGCTCCCGGCTCCGGGACCGCAGCGGCGACGCCCCGCCCACCGTGCGGCGCTCCCCCGCCGTCGTCGACCTCGAGGAGATCCCGCGTCCGCCGTTCCTCGGGAGCGCGGTCGTCAAGGGGATCCCGATCGACGACATCGCCGCCTACCTGAACGAGACGGCGCTGTTCCGCAACCAGTGGCAGTTCCGGCCCGAGGACGGCGAGGACGACGAGGCGTTCAAGGCGCGCGTCCGCCCGACCCTGCGCGACCAGCTCGCCACCTGCAAGGCCGAGGACCTCCTCGTCCCCCAGGTCGTCTACGGGTACTTCCCCGTGAACGCCGACGGCGAAGACCTCATCGTGTGGACCGACGAGACCCGCACCGCCGAACGCACCCGGTTCCGGTTCCCCCGCCAGGCCGAGGACCCCTTCCTGTGCATCTCGGACTTCCACCTCCCGGCGGACGGTGACCGGGTCGACTACGCGGCGTTCCACGTCGTGACCATGGGTGAGCGGATCTCGACCTCGTGTGCGGAGCTGTTCGCTGCGAACCGCTACCAGGAGTACCTGCTCCGCCACGGCATCGGCGTGGAGATGGCCGAGGCGCTCGCCGAGTACTGGCACACGCGCATCCGCGCCGAATGGGGCATCGGCGACGAGGACGCGCCGAACCTCGCCGGGCTGTTCCGCCAGCAGTTCCGCGGCGGTCGCTACTCGTGGGGCTACCCGGCGTGCCCGGACCTCGAGGACAACGCCCGGGTGGCCGAACTGCTCGGGGCGGACCGCCTCGGCATCGTCGTCTCGGAGGAGACCGGTTGGCAGTACCAGCCGGAACAGACCACGAGCGCGATCCTCTGCCACCACCCCCGGGCCAAGTACTTCGTCGCCCGCTGAGCGGTATGCTCGGGTCGGCGAACAGGGGGTCCACCGTGGCGAACGATCGTGGCCTGCTGCCCAAGGCGCAGCGGGAGGAACTGAGCGAGGCGCTGCAGCGCAAACTCGAACGGTGGTACGGCAACGCCTACACCGACGACAACCTGTTCCTCACGATGGCGCGCCGGCCGGGGCTGCTCGACGCCACGTGGGGCTTCATCAAGTACATCTACGGCGGCGGGGCATCGGTCGAGGCGGAGCTGTTCGAGCTCATCCGCGTGAAGATGGCGTACAACAACCAGTGCGTACATTGAAGCATGGCCCGTTCGAGCTCGGCCGTGAGCCGGGTCGCCGCCGACGACACCACCGACGCCGCCACCGTCTTCGAGGGTGACGTCGAGAAACTCCGGAACTACGAGTCCTCCGATCTGCCGGACCGCACCAAGGTCGCGCTGCGGCTCGCCGACGCGCTGTCGATGGCGCCGCAGATGGTCGACGAGCACTTCTACGCGCAGCTCCGTGAGCACTTCGACGACGACCAGATCCTCGACCTCGGCATGTGCATGGCGTTCTTCACCGGCTGGCAGCGCTTCATCGAGGCGTTCGGGATCGTGCCCGACCGCTGGGAGGACGACGCGACGAAGCCGTGGGAGCCGGGCGGCGCCCGCTGAGCCCTGCCGTCAGGCGAGGGTCGCCCTGGCGACGAGGTCCATCCCGAACGCGGTGAGGATCGCCAGGTACAACAGGCCGGTCGCGGCCATCACCGCGCTGTACTGCCGTTCCCGCAGCGCCGCCCAGGTGACGCCCAACAGGCCGATCGTCGTGACGACGCTCGTCGCCCAGAACCACCCGAGCAACCCGCCGTACCCGTCGTCGATCGCCCCAGAGAGCACGGCGAGCATGCCGGTCGGCAGCAGGAACACGACCAGTTCGGCCGGCCAGAGGGCCGCGGTCGCCACGACGAGCTGACGGAGCGGCCCGCGGTCGAGGCCGGGCTGCACCAGGTACCAATGTCCGAGCAGCATCGCGTCGCTCACCGCGCCGAGGAACGCGGCACCGACGAGCATCCGGGCGAGCGAGACGGCCGGGTTCCCGCCAGCGTCGAGCGCCGCGGCGACGAGGCCCACCGTGCCGAGCACCGGGGCGACGAGGTCGAGCGCGGGCGGGAACTCCGAGACCGTTCGATCGAAGCGCTGCTCCGCACGATCGATGCCCGTCATCGCCGCCACGCGCGCCGAACGGCGCTCGACCCGGTCCCGCTGGCCGGCGACACCGGCGCGGCGGCGCAGCACCGACACGGCGAGTGCGCCAGCGGTCGCCATCGCCACCGCCACCGCCGCGGCGTCGCGCACCGGCACGGTCCGGCCGGCGAAGCCGATCCACGCCGCACCGGCGGCCAGCAGGCCGAAGGTGACGCGCATCGTCCAGCCGTAGCCGAGACCGACCTCCCGGCGCCGGGTCGTCACCCACAGGAACAGCAGCCCACCGGTCGCCCATTGCAGCAGGACGGCCGCCGCGTCGAGGCGGATCATGCGTCGAGCACGGTGAGGCGGTGATCGGCCCGGTTCATCGGCTCGGGCCCCTGCGGTGTCGCCACGACGATGTCCTCGAGGCGGGCACCCCACCGCCCTTCGAGGTAGATGCCCGGTTCGATCGAGAACGCGTTCCCTGCGACGAGCGGCGCGTCGTTGCCCGCCACGATGTAGGGGTCCTCGTGCTCGAACAGCCCGATGCCGTGGCCGGTCCGGTGGATGAACGCCGCGCCGAACCCGGCGGCGTCGATGATCGAACGGGCCGCACGGTCGACGTCCTGGCAGGGCGTGCCGACCACCGCCGCGGCGACCGCCGCCGACTGCGCCCGGTGCAGCACGTCGTACAACTCGACGAACTCGGTGGGCGGCTCGCCGCCCACCCAGAACATCCGGGTCATGTCCGAGCAGTAGCCGGGGGTGCCGTCGGGTGTGGCGAACACCCCACCGAAGTCGCAGAGCACGACCTCGCCCGCAGCGATGACCCGGTCGGACGCGTGGTGGTGCGGGCTCGCCGCGTTCGCCCCTGCGGCGACGATCGAGAAGTTCACGTGGGCGTGGCCCTCGGCGAGGAGCCGCCGTGCGATCTCCTCGGAGACCTCGGCCTCGGTCCGGCCGACGAAGCGCACCTCTCCCGCCTGCAGCTGGGCGGCCACCCGGTCGGCGGCGGCGCCCGCGGCGCGGAGCTGATCGATCTCGAACGCGTCCTTGCGGGCGCGCAACGGCCCGGTGATCCCGTCGGCCCGACGCCACCGGGTCGCCGGCATGCGGTCGAGGAGGTCGACGACGTGACGGGCCCACGTCTGGTCGCCGACGGCGACGGTGCCCGGTCGCCCGCACAGGTCTGCGACCAGGCCGATCGGGTCGTCGGTCTCGTCCCACCCGTGGATGGCGAAGAGGTCGTCGCGTTCGACGACGCGGGCGACCTCGAGGCGCGGGATCACGAGGGTGGCCGGCCCGTCCCGGTGCAGGACGAGCATCGTGAGACGGGGCAGGGGCATCGCCTCGTACCCGATCAGGTACGGCAGGTCCGGGCCGACGGAGGCGAGGAGCACGTCGACACCGGCGTCGGCCATGGCGGCGCGGGTGCGGGCGAGACGCTCGGCGTACATGGCCCCCGACCCTACCGGGACCTCCCGGGGACGTGCGGTAGCGTCCCCGTCGTGCAGGACTGGCAGCGCCGTTTCGTCGACTTCCTCGTGGCCACCGGGGCGTTCCGGCTCGGATCGTTCACCCTCAAGAGCGGGCGCCAGTCGCCCACGTTCGTGAACACCGGACTGGTCGACGACGGTCCGGGGCTCGTGGAGCTCGGCGACGCCTACGCAGCGCGGATCCTCGACACACTCGGCGCCGACGGGTTCGACGCCGTCTTCGGTCCCGCGTACAAGGGGATCCCGCTCGCCGTCGCCACGGTGACCGGACTCGCCCGCTCCGGCGTGCGGGCGCCGTACCTGTTCGACCGCAAGGAACGGAAGGACCACGGCGAGGAGGCGTCGGGCAACGACGCCGCCGCGCTCCTCGTCGGGCACCGGCCCGCACCGGGGGCACGCCTCGTGCTCGTCGACGACGTGCTCACCACCGGGGCCACCAAGTACGAGGCGGTCGAACTCCTCCGCTCGCTCGTCCCCGACGTCCGGTTCCCGCTGCTCGTGATCGCCGTCGACCGGGAAGAGGTCGGCGACGACGGGCTCGACGCCGCCACCCGCTTCACCACCGCGACCGGGGTCCCCGTCGTCGCGGCGGTCCGGATGAGCGAGGCGCTCGGTCACCTCGACGACCGCGGGTTGCTCGACGGCCCGACGCGGGACGCCTGCCGCGCCTACCTGGCGCGCTACGGGACCGCCGCCGCGCAGGCCTGGGCCGCCTCCTGAACCTCAGCCCGAGGCGCTCCCGGCGGCGGCGTCGGCGGCGCTGCGGGCGTGGTAGCTCGAGCGCACGAGCGGCCCGGACTCGACGTGCGCGATCCCGAGGGCCCGCCCGACCTCCCGGTAGTGGTCGAACCGGTCGGGGGTCACCCAGCGCGCCACCGGCAGGTGGTGCGTCGTCGGGCGCAGGTACTGCCCGAGCGTGACGATGTCGACCCCGATCGCTGCGAGATCGGTGAGGGTGGCGACCACCTCGTCGTCGGTCTCCCCCATGCCGACGATGATCGAGGTCTTCGTGCGGAGCCCTGCTCTGCGGGCCCGGGCGAGCACGGCGAGGGACCGGGCGTAGGACGCGGACGGTCGCACGGCGCGTTGCAGCCGGGGCACGGTCTCCACGTTGTGGTTCGCCACGTCGGGACGAGCGTCGAAGATCGTCGCGAGCGCCTCGGGGTCGCCCTTGCAGTCGGGCACGAGCACCTCGACCCCGCACCCGGGGACCTTCGCCCGGATCGCTGCGATCGTGGCCGCGAACGCCCCTGCGCCACCGTCGGGGAGGTCGTCGCGGGCGACGGCGGTGACGACGGCGAACCGCAGACCCAACCGTGCGACGGCGTCGGCCACCCGGGCGGGTTCGTCCGGATCGAGCGGGAGCGGGTGCGACGTGTCCACGAGGCAGAACCCGCACGCCCGGGTGCAACGCTCCCCGTTGATCATGAACGTCGCCGTGCCCTCGGCCCAGCATTCCGACAGGTTCGGGCAGCCGGCCTCCTCGCACACGGTGACGAGGTCGAGGTCCCGCAACGTGCGGCGCAGCGCGAGCACCTCCGGCCCGTGCGACACGCGGGGGCGCAACCAGTCGGGTTTGCGGGCGGAGATCGTGAGCCCGTCGGTGACGCCGGCCTCGGCGAGCCGCCCGACGAGACGCACCGGGGCCCCTGCCCCCGCCCCCCGGCTGAACGGTGCGAGGTCGTCCGGACGCTGCCGCCACGCGACATCGGCCCGGTCGACCGAGGAGGCACCCCACCGTTGCGCCGCGAGGCGGGTCACGACGTCGACGACCTCGCGCATCGACACGTCGACGCCTTCGCGCTGCAGTGACGTGACGCCCCGGTCGGCGATGCCGCAGGGCACGATGTGACGGAACCCCTCGAGCGCCTCGTCGGTGACGTTGAGCCCGAACCCGTGCATCGACCGACCCCGGCCGAGGCGCACACCGACCGCGGCGATCTTGCGGGGCGCGGGATCACCCGGCACCCACACGCCGGGGAAGACCGAGGAGCACTCGCAGCCCGGCAGGCCGAGCTCGGCGAGCACGTCGACGAGCAGCCGGGTCAGGTCGGTCACGTAGGCGACCGTGTCGACCATCCCGCCGCCGCGCTTCCCGGCGACGTGACGGATCGGGTACCCGGTGAGCTGGCCGGGACCGTGGTAGGTCACGTCGCCACCCCGGTCGGCCCGCACCCGGTCGATGCCGAGCGCCTCGAGGTCGCCGAGCACGTTGCGTTCGTCCGCGCGCGCCCCGAGCGTGACGACCGGGTCGTGCTCGCAGAGCAGCAGGTGGTCGTCGGCCGCGTCGCGGAACAGGCCGTGCTGGAGCGCGAGCCCGTCCCGGTACCGGACGCGCCCCAACCAGCGCACGTGCAACGGACGGCCGGTCACGACGTCACGCGACCTCGGACGACCAGTCCCGTTCCTCGACGATGCGCCGCACCCGGTCGAGGAACGCCGCCGCGTAGGCACCGTCGAACGCCCGGTGGTCCCAGGCGAGGGCCAGCACGCCGATCGGCCGGATGGCGATCGCCTCAGCGCCATCGGCGTCGGTGATCACCCACGGCTTCCGGCGTACACCGTCGGTGGAGAGGATCGCGACCTGCGGCTGGCTGATCACCGGGAACTGCAGGAGGGTCCCGTACTGACCGGGGTTGGTGATCGTGAACGTGCCGGCACCGAGGTCGTCGGGTCGGAGCTGACGGGCGCGGGCCCGACGGGCGAGGTCGCTGATCTCGCGGGCGATCAGCCGCAGACGCTTGCCCTCCACGTTGCGAACCACCGGGGCGACGAGCCCCTCGAAGCCGAGGTCGACGGCGATGGCGAGGTTCACGTCACGGTGCAGCACCAGGTCGTCGCCGTCGACCGACGCGTTGAGGGCAGGGAACTCGGCGATCGCGTCGGACACCGCCCGGCACAGGAACGGGAGGTAGGTGAGCCCGAAGCCCTCCTCGGCACGGAAACGGTCGCGGTGCGCCGACCGCACCCGGTCGACGGCGGAGAAGTCGACCTCCATCGCGGTGAGCACGTGCGGGGAGGTCGCCTTCGACCGAACCATGTGGTCGCCGGTGAGCTTGCGGATCCGGTTGAACGGTTCCCGACGCGAGCCCGCCGGGACGGTGACCGCCTCCCCGGCAGCGGCCGGCGGGGCCAGGGCGGCCGACGGCGCCGGTGGTGGCACAGGCGCCGCGGGAGCGGTCGGGATCGGGGTGCCGCTCGCCTGCTGCCGCCGGTCGATGGCCCGCTGCACGTCGTCGCGGGTGACCCGCCCTCCCGGGCCGGTGCCGACGACGGTCGCGAGGTCGATGCCGTGGTCCGCAACGAGGCGGCGCACGATCGGCGACAGCAGCCGCGCCTCCGGCGGGGCAGCCGCTGCGGGCACGGCATCGGCTGCCACCGGCGGCGGCAGGGCGGCGGCGGCGGGCGACGGCGCAGCCGCGGGCGGCGGGGCGATCGGCGCCGGCGACGCCACCGTGGCCGCCGGGACGACCACGTCGCCCGCCGGCGAAGAGATCACAGCGAGCACCGTGCCGACCCCGACGGTGGTGCCCTCCACCACACGGATCTCGGCGAGGACCCCGTCCACGACGGAGGGGACCTCCGAGTCGACCTTCTCGGTGGAGACCTCGAAGAGGATCTCGTCCCGTGCGACGGGGTCACCGACGCGCTTGAACCACTTGGTGATCGTCCCCTCGGTGACGGTCTCCCCGAGCTGCGGCATCACGATCTCGGCCATGGCGGCTCCTCCGACGGGGTGGGGTCAGTGCAGTGCCCGTCCGGTGAGCGAGAGCACGGTCTCCCCGAACAGCTCGCTCATCGTCGGGTGGGGCTGCAGGAAGTGGGCGACGTCGTCGACGGTCGCCTCCCAGTTCACGGCCAGGTAGCCGGCACCGAGCTGCTCGGTGACCCAGGGGCCGGCGAGGTGCACACCGAGGATGCGGCCGGCGCGACCGTCGGGCCGCCGTTCGGCGACGACCTTCACGATGCCCTCGGTGTCGCCCACGATCTTCGCCCGGCCGTTCGCGAGGAAGCGGTGCTTCGCCGTGACCACGTCGATGCCCCTCTCGACCGCCTGCGCCTCCGTGAGCCCGGCGAAGGCCACCTCGGGATGGCAGTAGATCGCCCACGGGACCCGTTCGTGGTCGAGCGGGATCGGCGACTCGCCGCAGATGTCCTTCACGACGGTGATCGCCTCGGCGAACGCGACATGGGCGAGCGCGGGCGAGGCGACCGCGTCGCCGACCGCGTGCACCCCCGGGACGGCCGTCCGACCGTACGCGTCGACGTCGATGTGGCCGCGCGCCCCGACCGTCACGCCCGTCCCCTCGAGACCGAGATGGTCGAGGAACGGCCGCCGACCGACCGAGACGACGACGATCTCCGCCACGGCGGTCGCCCCGTCACCGAACCGCACGGTCGTTGTGCCGGCGGCCGGGTCGGGGTCGTGGCCGTGCACGGCGACGCCGGTGTGGATCGTGATCCCACGCTTGCGGAACGCCCGGGTCACCACGCCGGCGACGTCGGCGTCGCAGCCGGGCAGCAGCTTGTCCGACACCTCGAGCAGGGTGACGTCGACCCCGAGGTCGTCGAGCATCGACGCGAACTCGCACCCGATCGCCCCGCCTCCGACCACGACCGCGGAGGCAGGCAGGCGGTCGAGGGAGAGCACCTCGTCGGAGGTGAGCACGAACCGGCCGTCGACGTCGAAGCCGGGAAGCGTGCGCGGCACCGATCCGGGGGCGAGGACGACGTGGTCGCCGGTGAGGGTCGAGGTGGTTCCGTCCGCTGCGGTGACCGTGACGGTCCGGTCCGGCCCGAGCCGTCCGACGCCGTCGACGACGGTCACCTTGCGTCCCTTCAGCAGGGCGCCGAGTCCGGCGGTGAGCTCGTCGACGATGCGCTGCTTGCGCTGCATCGTGACCGCCCAGTCGAGCTCCGGTGCACCGACGCGGACACCGAACTCGGCGGCGCGGCGCACCGTCCGGTGCACGCTCGCGGTCTCGAGGAGCTCCTTCGCGGGGATGCAGCCCACGTGCAGGCACGTCCCCCCGACGCGGGATCGTTCGACGAGCACCACGTCGAGACCGGCGGACGCCCCGTACAGGGCGGTGGCGTACCCGCCCGGACCGCCGCCGACGACGACCACCCGCTGTCGATCGACCATCGTTCGCACCCATCCTGCGGCGTCCCATGGACCGGGCCGGTACGTCCACCGCGTCGGACCCGCATGCTAGGCGGCGGCGGGTCGCTCTGACCCCGGCTAGCGGGCGATCACGACCTGGAGCGCGAACGCGACGAGGATCACGAGGCCGAGGCCGAGCGAGAGCAGCAGCAACATCCGGGTGCTCATGGCGGGCATCGTGGTCGCGGCGGCGGCGGGCGGTCCAACCGGACCGCACCCGGTAGGGGCCCCGACACCGGTAGACCGTTGTCCCACGCGGCGTCGGCGACGCCGTCGAGGAGGAGTCGGACCATGGACATCGCGATCACCGGGGCGAGCGGCCTCATCGGCACCGCCCTCACCAGCGAGCTACAGACCGCGGGCCACCGGGTGGTGCGCGTGGTGCGGGGTCGGCACCCGGGTGCGGACGAGATCGGCTGGGATCCGCATCGGGGGACCATCGACGCCGCCGGGTTCGAAGGGCTCGACGCGGTCGTCCACCTCGCCGGCGAGGGCATCGCCACCCGCCGCTGGAACGACGAGCACAAGCGCTCGATCCGGGAGAGCCGCACCTCGGGCACGTCACTCATCGCCCGCACCCTCGCCGAGGCGACCAACGGTCCGAAGCGGTTCCTGTCCGGTTCGGCGATCGGGATCTACGGCGACCGGGGCGACCAGGTGCTCACCGAGGTGTCGGAGGCCTCCGACCGGTTCCTCGCCCGTGTCGTGGTCGACTGGGAGGCGGCGGCGGGCGCGGCGGTCGAGGCGGGGATCTCCACGGCGTTCCTGCGCACCGGCATCGTGCTCGACCCCGGTGGTGGTGCGCTCGGGAAGATGCTCCCGCTGTTCCGGTTCGGTCTCGGCGGCCGTCTCGGTTCGGGGCGGCAGTACTGGAGCTGGATCTCCATGGCCGACGAGGTCGGGGCGATCCGCTTCCTCCTCGAGCGGGCCGACGTGACCGGACCGGTGAACCTGACCGCGCCCACACCCGTGACGAACGCAGCGTTCACCCGGACGCTGTCGTCGGTGCTGCGGCGCCCGGCCGTCTTCCCCGTCCCGGCGTTCGGCCCGAAGCTGCTGCTCGGCGCCGAGCTCGCCGAGGAGCTGCTGTTCTGTTCGGCCCGGGTGGATCCGGCCGTGCTCGGCGCAGCCGGGTACATCTTCGAGGACCCCACGCTCGAGGGTGCGCTGCGTCGCCTCCTCGGCGGCGCCTCCGCCACCCGGTAGCGGCGGCGCCCTCGGTACCGTCATCGACGTGACCTCCACCGCGCCGTCCCACCGCGTCGTCTCCGTCAGCCGGACGATCGCCGCCGACCCGTCGACGATCTTCGAGCTCCTCGACGACCCGGCCCGGCACCCCGACTTCGACGGGTCGGGCACGGTGCTGTCGTCTCGTGCCGGAAGCCGTCACCTGCAACTCGGTGACCGCTTCGGCATGGACATGCGCATGGGCGTGCCCTACCGCATGACGAACACGGTTGTGGAGTACGAGCGTGACCGGCTGATCGCCTGGGCGCACCAGGGCGGGCACCGGTGGCGCTACGAGCTCACCCCGGTCGACGGAGGGACCGAGGTGACGGAGTCCTTCGACTGGTCGACCGCGAAGATCCCGCCGTTCATCGAGCTGATCGGCGCGCCGAAGCGCAACGCCGAGGCGATGCGCCGCTCCCTCGAACGGCTCGCCGCGCTCCTCGAGCAGCCGGGCGCCTGAGCGCCGTCCTGCTCACCCTTCGGCGAGCAGGTCCACGAACCGTGCGGCGGTGTCGATCACCGTTGCGTCGTCGGGCCCTTCGATCTGGAGCCCGACGGGGGGCGGGGTGCCCGGGACGGGCACGGAGACCGCCGGGAGTCCGGTGCGGTTCGCGAGCCTCGTGTTCGCGACGAGCCGTGCGGCGAGTGCGGGGTCGGCGGCCTCGGCGATGGTCGGCGGCACGATCGGCATGGTCGTGCCGATGACGACGTCGACGATGGTGAGCACGCCACGGCAGCGGTGGGTGAGCCGTTCGAGCTCCTCCCGGCCGCGCAAATAGGTGGGAAGGTCGATCTGCGTCCCGTGCTCGAGTCGGGTCCGGACGTCGGCGCCGTAGAGGTCCGGGCGTTCCGAGAGCATCCGCCGGTGCACGTGGGCGGCCTCGGCGAACATGACCGCCGTCGACGCGGCGAAGGACTCCGCCGCCGTCGGCCAGTCGACGTCGACCACCTCGAGGCCGGCGCGACGCAACCGGTCGACGACCCGGTCGAGCGCACCCACGACGACGGGGTCGGCGAGATCCGCGCTGCCCTGGTGCACCCCGATCCGACGCACCGCCGGCGACGGCGGCGGGCCGACGATCCGCAGCACCTCGGCGAGAGGGCGCAGCAACCGGACGTCCCGGACGAGCCACCCGACGTGGTCGAGGGAGGGAGCGAGCGCCAGCACCCCCTCGGTGGTGACGGCGCCACGGGTCGGCTTGTAGCCGACGACCCCGCAGCAGGCGGCGGGGATGCGGCACGACCCGCCGGTGTCGGTGCCGATGGCGACGTCCGCCTCACCGCCGCCGACGGCGACGGCGCTCCCCGACGACGACCCACCCGGTACCCGACCGGGTGCGGCCGGGTTCGTCGGGGTGCCGTCGACCGCGTTGATCCCCGTGACGCCGAACGCGAACTCGTGCAGCTTCGCGGAGCCGACGACGAGCGCGCCTGCGGCCCGCAACGCCGCGACGACCGGGGCGTCCGCGGTCTCCGAGGGCGCACCGGACCGCACCGCCGAACCGGCACGGCGCGGGTGGCCGGCGACGGCGACGATGTCCTTCACGCCGAGCCGGACCCCTCGCAGGGGCCCGTCACCGGTCGGGGGCAGCGGCGGGTCGGCGCGCCACACCCACGCGCCGTCGTCGCCGGTCGGTGGTGGACCGGGCAGTGCCGGGGCCGGGTCGCCGGCGCCGAGGGCGGCGACGACGAGGTCGACGAGCGCGGCGGCGGGTTCGGTCACGGCTTCGCTCCACAGTCGGCGGGATCGACGAGCCACACGTCGTCCCCGAGGTGGTCGGTGAGGGTGCGGTGAAGGCGGGCCAGGCGGTCGTCGCGCCCGTCCCAGACGAGGATCGCCTCGGCGGCGTGGCGGGCGATCCAGGTGTCCCGCCGCCCGAGCGAGGCGGCTGCGGCGGCGGTGCCGACGGGGGCGACCCGTTCGAGCACGTCGACCCGTCGCGCCGCGGCGAGCAGTTCGGCGAACCGAGCCCGGCGCGCCGCCGGCCAGCGGGCATCGGGGTCGGGGTAGGGCAGGACCACGTCGAAGGGCACGCCGACCCGGTGGGCGGCTTCGGCACCGAGGGTCTCCGCGCCGAGCCGCAGCCCGGTGAGCACGACGAGGTCGTCGTGCATGGTGGCCTTGGCGGTGAGCACGGCGACGAGTCGGTCGACGACGGCGTCGGCGAGCGGGTTCGGGTTGTAGCCGCCGAGCTCGGGCGGCTGGTGGCCGAGCACCGCGACGACGTGGCCGCTCGCCTCGGTGACGGTCGGCGCGCCTGCGCTCGCCGTGGCGGCACTCGACGTGGCGACCTTGCCTGCCGCCGCCGTGGCCGCCTCGACGGCGAGCTGGTCGGCGAGGTCGTTCCACCGGTCGCCGGCGTGCCCCTTCACCCAGACGAACTGCACGTCACCGCGGCTTCGGACGAGGTCGACGAAGGGCTCCCACAGGTCGCGGTTGGCGACCGGTTGGCGTTGGCTGTTCCGCCAGCCCCGGGCGATCCACCCGGACCACCAGCGGTCGGTGAAGCACTTCACGACGTAGGTCGAGTCGCTGCGCACCTCGAGCGGCCCGTCGAGGGTGCGCACGGCCTCGAACGCCGCGCGGATCTCCATCCGCTGGTTCGTCGTGGGTGACTCGGCGCCGGCGTCGGAGGGCCCGTCGGGAACGACCCATGCCCATCCTCCGGGGCCGGGGTTCCCCTTGCAGGCCCCGTCCGTGTACACCACCGTCGACGTCACGACGGCGCAGTCTTCCAGATCGGCCTGCCCCGACGGCACGTAGTGGCTAGCGTTCCCCGGCGATGACCGACGTGAACGTCGAGCAGCCCGGGGGGTCGGGGAGTCATCGGGCGGCGACGATGCCCGTGACCGAGCGCGGCCGTCGCACTCGCGCCCAGCTCGTCGACGCGGCCCGGGTCGTCTTCGAGGAGCGCGGCTACCTCGACGCCCGCATCGGCGACATCACCGCCCGTGCCGACGTGGCGCACGGCACCTTCTACACCTACTTCGACTCCAAGCAGGAGCTGTTCCGCGAGGTGATGTCGGCGCTGGTGGTCGACTTCCGGCGGATCGCGGCGGAGGTCCCGATCCGAGGCGATCGGCCCATCGACCGGATCGAGCGTGCGAACCGCGGGTACCTGCGGGCCTACGGTGCCCACGCCCGCATGATGGGCATGCTCGAGAACGCTGCCCTCCTCGACGACGAGGTGCGGGAGGTGCGGCTCGAGGCGCGGCGTCACTGGGTGGGCCGGGCCGAGTACACGTTCCGACGGTGGCAGGACGACGGCGTGATCGCCCGCGACATCGACGTCCACTACGCCGCGAACCTCCTCGGTTCGATGGTCGACCGGTTCGCGTTCGTGTGGCTCGTCCTCGGTGAGCCGTTCGACGAGGAGGAGTCGGTGCGCTCGATGACCCGGCTCTACGGTCGGGCGCTCGGCATCGACGGGGCCTGAGCCGGCACGGTGGCCGCACCGTCGTTCTTCGTCACCGGGGACGCCGACGCCGACGCGTTCCTCGCCACCGACCCGCTCGCGCTCGTGGTCGGCATGCTGCTCGATCAGCAGATCCCCATCGAGTCGGCGTTCGCGGCACCCCGTCGGCTCGCGGACCGGCTCGCGGCGCTCGACGTCGCGTGGGAGGCGGGGGCGATCGCCGCGGTCGACGCGTCGGTGTTCCTCGACGTGTTCGGTCGCCGGCCGGCGCTGCACCGCTTCCCGCGTGCCATGGCGACGCGCGTGCAGGCGATGTGCGCTGCGGTCGCCGAGGACCTCGACGGTGACGTGGCGCGCCTGTGGCGTACGGCGTCCGACGGCGCAACGTTGCACGCGGCGTTGTGTGCCCTGCCCGGGTTCGGCGACGAGAAGGCTCGCATCCTGCTCGCCGTGCTCGCTAAGCGGTTCGGGGTGCGCCCGTCCGGGTGGCAGGACGCGTGCGCGCCGTTCGGGGACGACCAGCCGCGGACCGTCGCCGACATCTGCGACCCGACGTCGTTGCAGGCGGTGCGGGCCTGGAAGAAGGCGCAACGCGCCGCCGGCCGCACGAAGGCCGACCCCACCGCGGCGGTCAGTACGGGAGCGCCTGGGACCGGTTCCACTCCCGGTCGAGCCATCCCATGAGCAGGGCGACGGCGCGTGGATCGACCGCGAGGTCGTGCGTGGCGCCGGGGATCAGGCGGAGGTCCGCGGCGCCGTGCCGTGCGGCGAGCGCTCGGGCATCCGCTGCGGGCACGACGTCGTCACCGGTGCCGTGCACGACCATGACGGGTCGCGGTGCGAGCGCGGCGGCCGCATCGCCCGGTCGGACGGCACGCAGTTCCTCGGTCCATGCAGCGAAGTCGCGCGGGTGGCCCGGGTCGGTGACGAGCCCGGCGCGCCGGGAGAACTCGAGCAGACGTCGGGGTTGACGGGCCCAGTCGTCGAAGTCGGCGGCGGCACCGAAGGTGATCACCCCGCCGACCTCACCGTCGGTCGCCGCGGCGCACAGGGCGAGGGACCCGCCGTGGCCGAACCCTGCGAACCACACCGCGGCCACGTCGTCCTCGGCGCGGAGCCGATCCGCCGCCGTCTCGAGGTCGTCGAGCCACCCGCCGAGGGAGAAGTCCCCCTCCGACGGTGCGCACCCCCGGCACAGGACGACGAGCACGACCCAACCGAGCGTCGACGCGATGCGCTCGGCGAGGTCGTCGAGCCCGGCGACGACGTGATCCCCAGCGGCGGCGTGACGAGGGAAGTCGTGGCACACCAGGAGGCCGGGCCGTGGCTGCCGGGCACCGTCCGGGCGGGCGACGATCCCGTGGAGCGTCGGCCCGGTCGGTGACCGGAGCTCGATGGGTCGGGGGGTGCTCACGCGGAGACGCGCTGTCCCTTCCAGAGCCGGTAGCCGCGGTTGCGGGCCTCGGCGAGCGTGTCGGGACCGAAGCAGAGGAAGGTCTCGGCCTCGAGGAGCTCCTCGATGCGGTGGGCCTCCGATTCGGGCAGTTCGTCCACGTCGTAGACGACCTGGGTCCGCTTGTCGCCGAGATAGCGGTTGTGCTCGAAGCGTGTCGGTCGTTCCATCGGTCTCTTCCCTAGCAGGTGCGGGGCGGTGTGGCCGGGCTCATCGGCCGGGCTCATCGGCCGGGGTCGTCGCCGTCGGCGGGGCGGTCGAGCTCGGCGAGTTCGGCGAGCGCCGGTTCGAGGACCGGGTCGACGACGCCGATCGCCTCGAAGTACGCGAGCTGGGCGGCGACGATGTCCGCGACGTGGGTGGGGTCGGGGAAGAAGGCCACCCGGCCGGCCCGCTCGACGATCTCGGCGACGACGGTGTCGGGATCGAGAACGACGGGGCCGCCCTCGAGGTCGAGGTCGCCGCCGGATCGGGCGACCCCGCGGGCGTGGAGCACGTCGAGGTGGAGTCGCATGGTCCGCGCGACCTCGTCGTAGCTGAGCTCGGCGGTGTCCCACCGGGGCAGCGCCTCAGCGACGAACGCGAGCGCTTCGTCACCCTCGAACACGCTGCGTCCGGGTTCGGCGGCGAGGCGTCGGGTGACGGCGCCGAGCGCGACGAGGCCGATGACGGCGACGAGGACGACCCCGATCACGGCGAAGACGACGAGCACGCCACCCACGGTACGCGCCCGACCGCTGCCGGGCCGACCCGACCGGGGACGCGCCACGGGCCGGCCCGAGGGCCGGCCCGTGCAGGATGCCGTGCGGCGTCGACTCAGAGGCCGATGCGCTGCGCGAGGAGCTCCCGGTGGTACGTCGGGTCGCCGAAGAGCAGCTCGGAGCTCTTGGCACGCTTGAAGTACAGGTGCGCCGGGTGCTCCCAGGTGAAGCCGATGCCGCCGTGGATCTGGATGTTCTCGGCGGAGGCGTGGAAGTACGCCTCGGAGCAGTAGGCCTTCGACAGCGAGGCGACCGACGGCAGTTCGTCGTTCACCTCGGCCGCGCACCACAGGGCGTAGTAGGCGGCCGACTTCGCCGACTCGACCTCGAGCAGCATGTCGGCGCACTTGTGCTTGATCGCCTGGAACGAGCCGATCGGACGGCCGAACTGGACGCGCACCTTGGCGTACTCGACGGCCATGTCGAGGCAGCGCTGGGCGCCGCCCACCTGCTCGGCGGCGAGGGCGACGACGGCGAGGTCGAGCACGGTCGACCAGTCGGCCCAGGAGAACCCGGCCTTGGCGATCGGGGTGGCCTCGACGCCGTTGAACTCGAGCTTCGCCTGCTTGCGGGTCTGGTCCATGGTGGACAGCGCCGTGCGGGTGAGCCCTGCGGCCTTGCCGTCGACGGCGTAGAGGCCGAGGCCGCCGCCGGAGGACTTGGCGAGCACGATCACCAGGTCGGCGATGTGCCCGTCGATGACGAAGGACTTCGTGCCGGTGAGCTTGCCGCCCGACTCGGTCATGGTGACGCCGGCCTCGTCCCAGCGGCCGTTCTCCTCGGTGAAGGCGACCGTGGCGATCGTCTCACCGGCGGCGATGCCGGGGAGGTAGGTCTTCTTGGCGTCCTCGCTGCCGGCGTGCAGCAGCGTGTTCGCGGCGAGGGCGACGGTGGAGAAGAACGGGGCGCACAGCAGCGCCTTGCCCATCTCCTCGAGGACGACGCCGAGCTCCACGTAGCCGTAGCCGGAGCCGCCGTAGTTCTCGGGGATGATGAGGCCCTGCAGGCCCATCTCGGCGCCCATCTGCTGCCAGACGGCGGTGTCGTAGCCCTCGGTGGTGTCCATCAGGCGACGGACCTCGGTCTCGGGCGACTTGGCGTCGAGGAACTGCCGCACGACCTTGCGGAGTTCCTCCTGTTCCTCGGAGAAGGCGAAGTTCATGCGGGCGACCCTAGCGGTGGTGGGTCTCGCCGTCGACACGAGATGTGTACACGCGTGCTACACCATGGGGGTGGACTTGGACGACGACCCCGGACGCGCCCGACTCGGGGTCCGCGACCTCCGCAACCACGTCGCGGCGGCGCTGCGACGTGCCGAGTCGGGCGAACGGATCGTGATCACCGTCGACGGACGCCCCGTCGCCCAGCTCGGTCCGTTGCGTCCCGACCGCGGTGCCCCCACGCTCGCCGATCTCGCGGCGACGGGGTTGCTCGAACCACCACGGGTCGATCGCGCCGCCGTGGTCGACGCCGACCTCGTCGATCCACCCGTCGACGTGCGGGTCGACCGCATCCTCGACGAGCTGCGGGGCCGCTGACGTGGCGTCCGCACCGACCGCCGTGGGCAGCCCGCTCTACGTCGACTCCTCCGCGCTGCTTCGTCGGTACGTCCGCGCGCCGGGCAGCGCCCTCGTCCTCGACACCATGCGCCGACACCCGGACTGGTGCGCCTCGACCCTGTGCCGGACCGAGACCCAGCTCGCGCTGCGCCGAGCGTCGGCCTACGCCGAGCAGCAGCAGCGCCTCTGGTCGGCGCTGCAGGCCGACTGGGACGCGTTCTGGGTGGTCCCCCTCGACGGGCGGGCCCTCGCTCGGGCGACCGAGCTCGGTGCGGCGTTCGGGCTCCGCACGATCGACGCGCTGCACCTCGCGTCGGCCGATCGCCTGCCACGTCCGGCCGCCTACCTGACCTTCGACCGTCGCCAGATCCCCGCCGCGGCGGCCCTCGGCCTCGAGGTCGTCTCCCCCGTCGAGGACTGACGGTCGGGGCTATCGTGCCGACATGGCGCTGCCCCGCACCCTGCACTACGAGGACGCCCGCTGCGAGATCCACCGCACCGTGGTCGGCCCCTATGCGAACAACGTGTTCGTGCTCCGCTGCAAGCGCACCGGTGATGCGGTGCTCATCGACGCCGCGAACGAGCACGATCAACTCCTCGAGCTCTGTCGCGGGCTGAACGTGCGGAAGGTGCTCGAGACGCACGGCCACTTCGACCACATCCAGGCGGTGCCGGCGGTGCGCGAGGCGGGCATCGACGTCGGCATCGCGACGGGCGACCACTTCCTCATCGAAGGCACCTACGACTTCGTGATCGCCGACGACGACGTCTTCGAGGTGGGCGACCTGCGGTTGCACACGATCGCCACCCCCGGCCACACCCCGGGCTCGATGTGCTTCGCGCTCGACGGGGCGCCGGTGCTCTTCAGCGGGGACACGCTGTTCCCGGGCGGGCCGGGCAACACGAGCTGGGAGTACTGCAGCTTCGAACAGATCATCCGGTCGATCGAGGACCGCCTCTTCCGGACCCTCGACCCCCGCACGATCGTGATGCCCGGGCACGGGGTCGACACGACCATCGGGCGGGAGATGCCGAGCCTCGACGCCTGGGTCGCGCGGGGCTGGTGAAGGGCGCCGAGACCCGCCATGGACTATTTCCACTACGCGCGTAGTGCGAATTAGCATCGATGGCATGTCCGGCGCACCGCTGTTCGAGATCCGCAACCTCCACGCGTGCACCGCCGAGGGTGGTGCCCCCATCCTCTGCGGGGTCGACCTCGTCATCGGCGAGGGCGAGGTCCACGCCCTGATGGGCCCGAACGGGTCGGGGAAGTCGACCCTGTCGAAGGTGCTGCTCGGTAGCTCCGAGTACGAGATCACCGACGGCACGATCCTGCTGCGCGGCGACGACGTGACCGACTGGGACACCGAGGTCCGCGCCAAGGCGGGCATGTTCCTCGCCTTCCAGTACCCCCAGGAGCTGCCGGGGGTGTCGGTGACGAACTTCCTCCGCCAGGCCATGTCGGCCCGCAAGGGACTCGACCTGTCGGCCCTCGAGGTCCGGCTCGCCCTCATGGAGTGGATGCAGCGCCTCGAGATGGACCCGACGTTCGCCGAGCGTTACGTGAACGAGGGGTTCTCCGGCGGCGAGAAGAAGCGCAACGAGGTGCTGCAGATGGCGCTCCTCGAGCCCGAGTTTGCGATCCTCGACGAGACCGACTCCGGGCTCGACGTCGACGCGCTCAAGGTCGTCGCCCGCGGCGTGCGCGAGGTGCGGGCCGACCGGCCGACGCTCGGCGCCCTCGTGATCACCCACTACCAGCGGCTCCTCACCGAGCTGCGACCGGACCACGTGCACATCCTCGTCGACGGCCGGATCGTCACCTCCGGCGGTCCCGAGCTCGCCGAACAGCTCGAGGCGGAAGGCTACGAGCGGTTCCGGGTGCCGTCGTGAGCGACACCGCCGCCGCACCGCTCGACGTCGCCCGGATCAAGGCGGACTTCCCGCTCCTCGGGAGCCGGCTCGAACGTGGCCACCCGATCGTGTACCTCGACACGGCTGCGTCGTCGCAGAAGCCCCGGTCGGTGCTCGACGCGATGCTCGGCTACTACGAGCACCACCATGCGAACGTGCACCGCGGCGCGTACCAGCTCGCCGAGGAGGCGACCGACGCGCTCGAGCAGGCCCGACGCAAGGTCGCCCGGTTCGTCGGTGCCGCCTCCCCCGTCGAGATCGTCTTCACCCGCAACGCCACCGAGGCCGTCAACCTCGTTGCACACAGCTGGGGGCGGGCGAACCTGGCGGCCGGTGACGTGGTCGTGCTCAGCCTGCTCGAGCACCACGCCAACATCGTCCCGTGGCACCAGCTCGCCGCCGAACGCGGCATCGAGCTCCGGTGGATCCCGCTCACGAACGACGGCGAGCTCGACCTCACCGATCTCGACCGGCTGGTCGACGGCGCCCGGCTCGTGTCGGTGACCGCCGCCTCCAACGTGCTCGGCACGCTGCCGCCGGTGCGGTCCATCGCGGACGCCGCCCACGCCGCCGGGGCGAAGGTGCTCGTCGACGCGTGCCAGTACGTGCCGCACACCGCGTGCGACGTCACCGAGCTCGGTGCCGACTGGATCGCGTTCTCCGCCCACAAGATGTGCGGACCGACCGGGGTCGGGGCGCTGTGGGGTCGCGAGGAGATCCTCGACGCAATGCCGCCGTTCCTCGGCGGCGGGTCGATGATCGTGAACGTGACGACGGAGGGCTTCACCCCTGCGGCGCTGCCCGCCAAGTTCGAGGCGGGCACGCCGGCGATCGCCGAGGCGGTCGGGTTCGGCGCGGCGATCGACTACCTCGAGGCGATCGGCATGGACCGGGTGACGGCCCACGAGCGGCGGCTGACCACCTATGCGCTCGACCGGTTCGCCGACCGGTTCGGTGACGATCTCGTCGTGCACGGACCGAAAGACCCGACGCGCCGTTGCGGGATCGCGTCGGTGGTCTACAAGCAGGTGCACGCGCACGACCTGTCCCAGGTGCTCGACGAGCGTGGCGTGTGCGTGCGGGCCGGGCACCACTGCGCCAAGCCGCTCATGCGGCACCTCGGCGTGCCCGCCACCGCCCGGGCGAGCTGGTACGTGTACAACGACGAGTCCGACATCGATGCGATGATCGAGGCGGTCGGTGCCGCCGACGGACTTTTCGACTGGTGAGGATCTGATGTCCGGACTCGAAGACCTGTACCGAGAGATCGTTCTCGACCACTACAAGAGCCCACGGAACCGTGGCGAGCTCGAGAGCCCGCCGGCGACCCGGGTCGAGGGTCTCAACCCGCTGTGCGGCGACGAGATCGTGATCTACCTCGACCTCGACGGCGACACCGTGCGCGACATCCGGATCGGCGGACAGGGCTGTTCGATCAGCCAGTCGTCCGCGTCGATGATGAGCGCGGCGGTCAAGGGCCGCTCGCTCGCCGAGGTCGACGACCTGCTGCGGGCGTTCAAGGCGATGCTCAACGTCGGCGACGAGTCCCCCGACGAGATTCCGGCGGTGAAGCTCGGCGAGCTCGAGGCGCTCCGTGGTGTGATGAAGTTCCCGTCGCGGATCAAGTGCGCGACCCTGTCGTGGAACACGCTCGACCAGGCGATCACCGAGGCGACCGCAGCCCGCTGAGCGGAGCTCAGCCGAACAGGCCGTCGGCCATGGCGGTGGCGATCCGGTCGGCGTCCCAGCCGAGCAGGTCCTCGTACACCTCGAAGTTGTGCTCACCGAGCGCCGGGGACCCGACGTAGGGCCGTTCGATCGGCCCGTCCGCGTCGGTGAGGCGGGCGGGGAAGCGTTCGGTCCGTTGCGTACCGTCGAACATCGACGACGCCACGGTGAGGAACACGTCGCGGTGCGCGACCTGCGGGTCGGCCCCCTCGAGTTCCGCCGCACCCTGGATCGGCGCGGCGGCGACCCCCGCAGCCTGCAACGCCTCCGCAGCGGACGCGGCCGTGTCCGCTCCCCCGACGATCGCCGTGGCGCTGGCCACCTCGTCGTCGGAACGGGCCGTCCACGCCACCCACGTCCCGTCCGTGAAACGGTGCACACCGTTGCGCACCGTGGGGTCGAACGAGTCGGCGATCCCCGCGGCGGTCGGTTCGTCCCCGGTGGCGAGGAACTGCAGCAGCGCGGGGCCGACGAGGTGCGAGGCGACCTCGAGCTGGCTCATGTCGAGGTGCTGACCGGAACCGGTGCGGTCCCGGGCCTCGAGCGCGGCGAGGAGCACGACCGCACCGGCGATGCCGGACATGTGGTCGTTGAGCGCCACACCTGCGCCCACGTCGAGACGACCCGGTGGACCGGTGAGCGCCGTCAGGCCACACAGCGCGTGCACGGTCGGGGCGAAGGTCACGTAGTCCTTCCACGGACCGTCCTCACCGCAACCGGTCATCGAGATCGAGATGATGCGCGGGTTCCACGCCTCGAGGTCGGCCGGTCCCGCCCCCCACTCGGCGAGCACCCCGGCGGAGAAGTTGTCGATGACGACGTCGGCCTGCTCGACGAGGCGGCGCAACGTCGACACCGCGTCGGCGTGCCGCATGTCGAGGGTCACGGCCCGCTTGTTGCGGTTCCACATCGCCGGATACGGGTAGTCGGGCGCGTACGCGCCCTGGCAGCGGTCCTCGGTCTGCAGCTTGATCACGTCGGCGCCGAGGTCGGCGAGGATCCGGGTGGCGAACGGTCCGGCGAGCACGTGGGTGAAGTCGAGCACCCGCAGACCCTCGAGCGGCAGACGGGGTGCACCGTCGACCCGTCCGGCGCCGGGCACACCGACACGGGCCGGGCGGGGCTGCGCCCACGACGCGAGCACCTCGGCGACGGTCACGTCCGCCGGCGCCACCGGGTCGGGCACCGGTGTCGCCGAGAACCGCGACAGCCCCCCGGGGAGCCGCACCCGGTCCGGCGCACCGGTGACCGGACGGAAGAACCCACGGGCGACGAGCTGGGGGGACTCCGTCGCCTGGGCGATCGTGCGGGCCTCACCGAAGGGGACGTGCAGTGCCTGCCCGCGCTCGTAGAGCTCCGTCGCGTCCTTGGTGAGCGCGAACGCCCGGATCTCCGCCATCACCGCAGGGATGAGCGTGAGCCACTCCGCCGCGGTCGCCTCCGCCGGGATGTCGGCGGCGAAGCCTTCCGACTTCATCCACCGCAACAGGTCGGGAACCCCGCCGGCCGACGGCGACACCATGCACGCACCCCGCGCGCAGGGCACGACCTCGTAGGCGCGGATCCAGTGCACCGACGCCTGCCGCACCGCCGACGGCGCGCCGATGTGGCCGAACCAGTCCCGATACCACCAGAACATCAACACGTGCTCGGTGCAGGACAGCACGGCGTGCTGCTGGGACAGGTCGGCGTAGCACCCGGTGCCACCGGCGCGGACCCGAGCCAGGCCGGCCAACGCCACAGCGGCGGCGTAGAACCCGGTCAGATTGTCCATCTGCCGGCCCCAGATGGTGACCGGCTCGTCGGGCAGGCCCGTCACCGACAGGATCCCGCCCGCCGCGGCAGCGACGAAGTCCGAACCGCGCCAGCCCGCACGCGGCCCGTCGTCCCCCCACGGGGTCGCCCGCACGTGCACGAGCGACGGGTTCAGCGCACGGAGCTCGACGGGGTCCGCGCCGCCGGGCGAACCGCTGTCGAGGAACACGTCGGCGTCACGCAGCAGCTCGTCGAGCGCGGCACGACCCCCGGGCGTCCCGAGATCGAGCGGCACCCGCCGGCAGTTCGCGTCGAACCACCAGTCTGCGAGCCCGCCGACGGTGTCGGTGTCGGGACCGAGCGATCGACCGGGAACACCACGGCGGACCCGCACGACATCCGCACCGAGCTCGGCGAGCAGCTTCCCGGCGCTGCGGCCGATCTCCGCGCAGGCGTCGACGACCCGCACCCCGCTCAGCGGTCCTGTCCCCACGGCGCACCTCCGACCACGGACCGGTCCGAGCGGACCGCGCTGCGGCAGTCTCGCGCCGTAGACGGCTCAGCGCAGGGCGTCGACCCGTCGGGCGAACTCGACGTCGAGCGTCGTGATGCCACCCCGGTCGTGGGTCACGAGGTCGATCCGGACCGTCGACCAGACGTTCGACCAGTCGGGATGGTGGCCGAGCTGCTCGGCGACGAGCGCCACCCTGCTCATGAACCCCCACGCCGCGGAGAAGTCCGCGAACCGGAACGTGCGGCCGAGGCGGCCGTCGGCCACCTCCCAGCCGTCGAGATCGGCAACGGCCGCCGTGAGCGCCGCTGCGTCGAGGAGGTCGGGTCGGCTGCCCATCGACGGATCAGGCCGCCTCGGCGGGAAGGAACGCGGCGTACCCCTCGGCCTCGACCTGGTCCGCGAGCTCGGGACCCCCGGAGGCAACGATGAGCCCCTTGGCGAGGATGTGGGTGTGGTCGGGCCGCAACTCCTCGAGGAGCCGGTTGTAGTGGGTGATCGCCAAAACACCGAGGGACGACTCCACCGTCGCCTCCTGCACCCGGCGCGCCACGGCACGCAGCGCATCGATGTCGAGGCCGGAGTCGATCTCGTCGAGGATCGCGATCTTCGGGGCGAGCACCGCAAGCTGCAGCATCTCGTTCCGCTTCTTCTCGCCACCGGACAGGTCGACGTTCAACGAACGTTCGAGCAACACCGGGTCGAGACCGATGCGCGCGGCCTCGGCCACGACCGCCGCGGCGACCCCCTCGACGTCGCCGCCGGCCGCACGCCGGGCCTCGACGAGGAGCGACTCGACGCTCACGCCGGGCACCTCGATGGGGTACTGCATGGCGAGGAACAGGCCCGCCTGCGCCCGCTTCCACGCCGGGAGGGCGAACACGTCGACACCGTCGAGCGTGACGGTGCCGCCGAGCACCGTGTAGCCGGGCTTCCCGGCGAGCACGTGCGACAGCGTCGACTTGCCGGAACCGTTCGGTCCCATCACGGCGTGCACCTCACCGCTCGCGATGGTGAGGTCGACACCACGCAGGATCTCGACGCCGGCAGCGGCGGCGCGCAGGCCGCGGATCTCGAGCACGCTCATCGGGGCAACTCCTCGGGGTCGAGGTGGACGTCACCGTCGACGACGGTGACGCGGTAGACGGGGACGGGCCTGGTCGCAGGGAGCCCGGACGGCTCACCGGTGCGCAGCGAGAACGCCGCACCGTGCTTCCAGCATTCGAGCTCGCAGCTGTCGGTGAGCACGTCACCCTCCGACAGCGACACCATCGCGTGGCTGCAGAAGTCGCCGATCGCGTAGACGTCGTCGTCGATTCGGGCCACGGCGATGTGGCGACCCTCCACCTCGAATCGGCGGGCGCGGTCGGGGACGAGCTCGTCGAGCGCGCAGAGACGGACCATCACGCACCCGCCGAGCGTGCGAGCTTGTCGGCCACCCGCGACCGCACGTGGTCCGCCGCCCCGACGACGGGGAGCTTGTCGAGGACCTCGTCGAAGAACCCCGTCACCACCAGCTGCTCGGCAGCTTCGGGCGGCACGCCGCGGCTCTCGAGGTAGAAGCGCTGGTCGTCGTCGATCGGGCCGACGGTCGACGCATGCGAGCACCGCACGTCGTTGTTCTCGATCTCGAGGTTCGGCACCGATTCGGCCCACGCATCGTCGGACAACTTGATGTTGCGGTTCGTCTGGTAGGCGTTCGTACCCTTCGCGCCCGGACGGACCCGGATGAGCCCGGAGTACACCGAGTGGGCGCGCCCGTCGACGACACCCTTGAAGAGCAGGTCGGAGGTGCAGTCCGGCGCACGATGGTCCTGACAGGTCCGGAAGTCGACCATCTGGTCGCCGTCCCCGAAGGACACGGCGACGAGGTCGACCGTCGCGCCGGGGGCGTCGAGGCGGGCGTCGAGCCGCTGACGGGCGTACCGCCCGCCGAACGCCGCGACGCCGACCCGGACGGTGGCCTGCTGACCGGCACGGGCGACGAGGGTGCCGACCGCGTCGGTGGCCGGGTCGAGGTCCTGGAGGGTGAGGAACTGCAGGCGGGCGTCGCGGCCGGCGACGAGGTCGACGGCGGGGACCGTCAGCGGCGCCGATGGGGCCGAGCGCTGCACCTCGAGCACGGCGACCGCAGCACCGTCCTCGGCGACGACGGTGATCCGCGGGAACCCCACGGTGGCGACACCCTCGGACCACTCCACGACCACGACCGGACGGTCCACGTCGAGGCCGCGGGGTACGTGCACGAGCACGGCGTCGGTGCCGAACGCCACGTTCGCGAGCGCGAACCGGTCGAGCTCCTCGTCGGCCTCGAGCGCTGCGAAGTGCGCGCCGTCGGCGACGACCTCGGCGTGCCGCCCGACCACGAGGCCCTTCGACACCCACGCCTGGTCGACGTCGCAGTGCGCGAGCCGGCCGTCGACGAGCACGATGGTCGCCACCGGGTCGAGCGCGGCGACACTCGCCGCGAGCGCGGCCGCATCGCCCTCCGGTGCGGGACCGGCCGCCTGCAGCGTGTCGAGGGCGACCCGGTCGATGCGGCTGTAGCGCCACATCTCGAGGTCGGTGGCGGGGGCCGGGGTGGTGGCGAACCGGGCGACGGCGGCAGTCCGGCGGGCGGCGAGCCAGTCGGGTCCTCCGAGCGCGGCGGCGTGGTCGGCGGTGAGGGCGGTCACGATGATCGGTCCTGTGGGGGTCGGGGGTGGTGGGTGTGCGGCGCCGCGCTCAGCGGCGTCGCCAGAACTTCCAGCGAGGGGTCTGGGCCGCTCTGGCCCGTTCCGCCTCGACCTCGGCGAGCACCTGCGCGCCGACGGCGTTCACGATGTCCTCGGCCTCGTCGAGGAGGCGGGCCACCCGGTCGTCGTCGGCGTCGAGTCCCGGGGGCTCGGGCGGGGAGGGCGGGGCGACGAGCGTGCCGTACTGCCAGTCGACGTCCGCGAGGCGTCGCTGGAAGCCGGGGCAGGGATCAGGGCACCGCCACGGTGCTTCGGGGGCGAGGTCGAGGTTGCACTTCCGGACGGTCTCGCCGTTCGCGTAGGTGCGGGATTCGAACTGCTTGCAGTCCTGTCGCATGGGCATGGCGGTACCCCTCGAACGGCGCCGGCGCTCAGCCGACGCTGCCCTCCATCTGCAGTTCGATGAGACGGCTCCACTCGACGGCGTACTCCATGGGGAGCGTGCGGGTGACCGGCTCGATGAAGCCGTTCACGATCATGCCCATCGCCTGTTCCTCGGAGAGCCCACGGCTGCGCAGGTAGAAGAGCTGTTCGTCCGCGACCTTCGACACGGTCGCCTCGTGCCCGATGACCGCGTCCTTCGAGCCGACCTCCATGTAGGGGTAGGTGTCGGAGATGGAGCCGTCGTCGAGGATGAGGGCGTCGCACTGCACGTGCGACTTGCAGCCGTACGCGCCGTCCTCCACGCGCACGAGGCCGCGGTAGGAGGTGCGACCGCCGTCCTTCGAGATCGACTTCGAGACGATCTTCGAGGTGGTCTCCGGTGCTGCGTGGACCATCTTCGCCCCGGCGTCCTGGTGCTGACCAGCGCCCGCGTAGGCGACGGAGAGGACCTCGCCGGACGCCTTCGGGCCGACCATGACGACGGCCGGGTACTTCATGGTGAGGCGCGACCCGATGTTCCCGTCGATCCACTCCATGTGGCCCTCGGCCTCGACACGGGCCCGCTTGGTGACGAGGTTGAACACGTTGTTCGACCAGTTCTGGATGGTCGTGTAGGTGACCCGTGCCGAGGGGCGCACGACGATCTCGACGACGGCGGAGTGCAGCGAGTCGGTGGAGTACACCGGCGCCGAGCAGCCCTCGATGTAGTGCACCTTCGAGCCCTCGTCCGCGATGATCAGCGTCCGCTCGAACTGCCCCATGTTCTCGGCGTTGATGCGGAAGTACGCCTGCAGCGGCATGTCCACCTCGACGCCGGGCGGGACGTAGATGAAGCTGCCGCCGCTCCACACCGCGGAGTTGAGCGCGGAGAACTTGTTGTCGTTCGGCGGGATGACCTTGCCGAAGTACTGCCGGACGAGCTCGGGGTGCTCCCGCACCGCCGTGTCCATGTCGCAGAAGATGACGCCCTGTTCCTCGAGCTCGACCCGGTTGCGGTGGTAGACGACCTCGGACTCGTACTGCGCGGTCACGCCGGCGAGGTACTTCCGCTCCGCCTCGGGGATGCCGAGCTTCTCATAGGTGTTCTTCACCGACTCGGGGAGCTCCTCCCACGCGTCGACCTGCTTCTCGGTGGGCTTGATGTAGTAGTAGATGTCGTCGAAGTAGATCTGCGACATGTCCCCGCCCCACGACGGCATCGGCCGCCGGTAGAACTGCTCGAGGGACTTGAGGCGGAAGTCCTTCATCCAGTCCTTTTCGGACTTCATCCACGACATCTCCCGCACGAGATCCTCGGAGAGGCCCTTGCGCGGCTTGAAGACGTAGTCCTCCTCGTCGGACCAGCCGAGCTTGTAGCGGCTGAGGTCGAGATCGAGTCCGGTGTCGGACATGCGTGCTCCTCGGTGCTGCGACGGGACGGCGGGGCGGCGGACGCCACCCCGGGGGATTTCTCCCATGAGGATAGGAGAAATACCCCGACTACCGCTAGGCCCGGTCGGAGATCTCGACGGATCGCTAGGTTGACCGTCGATGGCGCCCCGACCCGCCGACCTCCTCCACCGGCACCCGCTCCTCCCCCCGGTCGCCGCATCGGCGGCAGCGCTCGTGGGGTGCGTGGCCGTCGCCCGCTGGGACGGCACGTCGAGCCCGCTCGGCCCGTGCCCGTTCCAGCTCCTGCTCGGCGTCGACTGCCCCGGCTGCGGCATGACGCGGGCCGTGCGGTCCCTCACCCACCTCGACGTCGCCGCCGCAGCCGACCACAACCTGCTGCTCCTCGCCGCCCTGCCCGTCCTCGCGTGGGCGTGGGTCGCCTGGGTGGGCCGGGCCGCCGGGATCCCCGTCCCCGTGCCACGCCTCGGCAACCGGGCGACCGTCGCGCTCGTCGCCGTCATCGCCGCGTTCGCGGTCGTGCGGAACCTGCCGGGACCGCTCGGCGACTACCTCGACGCCCGCGCCTGAACGGCGGGGCGCGCTCAGAGCGGCCGAAGGCCGGCCTTGTAGCGGCGCACCCGCTCGACGTACTTCTCGACGGGGTCCAGCACGTCCTCGCGGTTCGCCGCACCCTCGCGGATCGTCGCGGGGATCCCGACGGCCAGCGCACCGCTCGGCACCCGCTTGCCGTTCGGCACGAGCGCACCCGCGCCGACGAGCGCGTAGCTCTCCACCACGGCGCGGCGCAGCACGATGCAGCCGGACCCGGCGAGGCTGAAGTCCTCGAGCACGCACCCTTCGAGGTGCACGAGGTGACCGACCGTGCAGTTCGACCCGATCACCGTCGGGTGCGGCTCCCAGGTGTGGATCACCGCACCGTCCTGGATCGAGGTGCGGTCACCGATCGTGATCGGCCCGTCGTCACCGCGCAGCACCGCCCCCGGCCACACCGAAGAGAACGCGCCGATGGTGACGTCACCGATGACCGTGGCGTCGGGGTGCACGAACGCGTCCGGGTGGATGCGCGGCACCAGGTCGCCGAGTGCGAACACGCCCACGACGACCGCCTACTTCGTGAAGCGGCCGTAGCCGCCCTTGTAGAACAGCGCCGGCCCGGCGTCGTGGTCGGTGGTGTCCATCGCCTGCACCGCGCCGACGACGATCACGTGGTCACCGGCGTCGTGCACGGCGTCGATCGTGCAGTCGATCCAGGCGAGCGACCCGGGCAGGATCGGCGACCCGGTCTCCGGCGCCGGCGTCCAGTCGATGCCCGCGAACTTGTCGTCGGACTTCCCGGCGAACACGCCCGCCACCTCGAGCTGGTCGTCGGCGACGACGTTCACACAGAACCGTCGACTGCGTTCGATCGCCGCCCACGACCCCGACGTCTTCGTCGGCAGGAACGCAACGAGCGGCGGGTCGAGGGACACCGAGGTGAACGACCCGATCACGAGCCCGGTGGGTCGACCGTCGTCGACGGTGGTCACGATCGTCACGCCCGTCGGGTAGGCCCCGAGGACCTTGCGGAAGTGGGCGGGATCGTTGGCCGGGGGACGCTCGCTCATGGCGGCAGACCCTAGCGGGGCACCACCGGGTGCTTCAGCCGTCGCAGGCGGTGAACCGGCGGCACATCCCCTCGGCGGCGGCGACGACGACCGGCCCGTTGCCGCCGGCCGACCCTTCGGTCTCGGCGACGAGCACGTCGAGGGTGTCGTCGTCGTGCGCCGGATCGTGGTGGAACAACGCGAGCGTCTGCGCGCGGAGGGTCCGGGCGACCGTCACGGCGTACCCGAACGTGGAGTGCCCCCAGTGGGAACGTTCGGCGAACTCGGCGTCGGTGTACTGGGCGTCGTGGATGAGCAGGTCCACACCCCGGGCGAGCGTGGCGACGCCGTCGGGCACCGAGCCGCTGCCGTCCCGGGGTTGCTGGTGGTCGGGGATGTAGGCGATCGACCGGCCTCGCCAGTCGAGGCGGAACCCGACGGTCGGACCGGTGTGCGGCACCTCGGCCACCGTCACCCTGACCGATCCCTCCTCGAAGGAACCCGACCGCACGCTTCGATAGGTGATCGTGCTCGGCAGGTCGGCGAGTCGAACCGGGAAGAACGGCGGCCGGTAGCAGCGATCGAACGCGTCCTCGAGCGTCGCACCCGTCCCCGGGTCCGGGCCCACGATGTCGATGCGACTCCCCCTGCGCAGCGCAGGTCCGAAGAACGGCAGCCCCTGCACGTGGTCCCAGTGCAGATGGGTGACGAGTGCCAGCCCGTCGAAGGGCTGCGCCGCGCCGACGGTCGTGCCGTAACGGCGGAGGCCGGTACCGAGATCGAGCACGATCGGACGCGCGCCCGGGGCGTCGACCACGACACAGGACGTGTTCCCGCCGTAGCGGACCACATCGGGGCCCGCGCAGGGCGTCGACCCACGAACCCCGTGGAACGTGACGGTGAGCTCCGCTCCCCCGCTGCGCATCGGCGAACGCTACCCGTGCCCGACGGGCCGGGGAAGTGGTTGTGACCACGATCACGGCGGCGGCACACCGGGGTACGCTGCCGACGTGCCCGACCTCGCACCACCCCCGGAAGCCGCCCTGCCCGATGGGATCGTCGCCGTCGTCAAGCGTGCGTGCCCGACCTGTGAGCTCGTCGAGGGCGTGCTCGGCCAACTCGACACCGCGGGCGTCGGGCTCGCCGTGTACACCCAGGACGACCCGACGTTCCCCGTCGGCGTGTCCGACCGACGCAACGACACCGAGCTCGTCGTCTCCTGGCACCACGACATCGACACCGTGCCGACGCTGCTGCGGGTGGTCGACGGCGTGGTCACCGAGCGGCTCGAGGGCTGGTCGCGGATGCAGTGGGAGGCCTTCACCGGTGTGGACGACCTCGGCCCCGGGCTGCCGGAGTGGCGACCCGGCTGCGGTTCGTTGTCGGTCGACCCGGTGCTCGGTCCGAAGCTCGCCGTGAAGTTCTCCGGCAGTGTGCTGCAGGCCCGGCGCGTCGAGCTCGCCACGCTCGAGGACGAGATGGAGGCCATGTTCGAGCGCGGGTGGTCCGACGGCCTCCCGCTCGTTCCGCCCACCGAGGAACGCGTGCTCGCCATGCTCGCCGGGACCGACCGTGCCCCCGACGAGATCGTCGCCGTCGTCCCGCCGCAGCTCACCCCGTGCACGGTCGAGAAGGTGGCGATCAACGCGGTGATGGCGGGCTGCCGGCCCGAGTACCTGCCGGTCGTCCTCGCACTCGTCGAGGCCGGGTGCACCGACACGTTCAACATCCACGGCCTGTTGTGCACCACCTACTTCTCCGGTCCGGTGATCGTCGTGAACGGCCCGATCGTGAAGGCGATCGGGATGACCAGCGGCCACAACTGCCTCGGGCAGGGGAACCGGGCGAACGCCTCGATCGGCCGGGCGTTCCAGCTCGTGATCCGCAACGTCGGCGGCGGCCGACCCGGCCGCGACGGCATCGACCGGGCGGCGTTCGGCAGCCCCGGCAAGCTCACGTTCTGCTTCGCGGAGAACGAGGACGACTCCCCCTGGGAGCCGCTCTGCGCCGACGCCGGGTTCCCGGCGGGCACGAACACCGTGTCGATGTTCGCCGGCCACGGGCCGTCCGCCGTCGTCGACCAGCTCGCCCGCACGCCCGACGTTCTCATCGACGCGTTCGTCCGGAAGGTCGCGTCGAACTTCGACCCGAAGTTCTTCGCCCGCCGACTCGACAACCTGATGCTCGTCATCGGCCCGGAGCACGCCCGGGTGTTCGCGGACGGCGGCTGGGACAAGTGGCGGATCCGGGCCGAGCTGAACGAACGGCTCTTCGCCTCCGTCGGCCGCACGGCACCGGAACCCCGGTGGGACTCCCCGGCGATCGTCTTCGCGGGCGGCGACGCCGGCCTGTTCTCCGCGCTCATCGAGGGTTGGGTGTCCGGTCCGACGGGCAGCCAGATGATCTGCCACGCGCTACGTTGAGCGAACCGCAGCGAAAGGCACGCCCGTGACGACGCTCCTCGACCCGACGAACGAACTGCAGGTCGCCACCCGACCCCGGGTCGAGCGACCCGCCGTGATCGAGGGCATGACCGTCGGGCTGCTCGACATCACCAAGCCACGCGGCAACGTGTTCCTCGACCGCCTGCAGGAACTGCTCGAGGAGCGGGGGCTGCGCGTGCGCCGGTACGCGAAGCCGACGTTCACGAAGCCCGCACCGGCCGACCTGCGCCACCAGATCAGCCAGGAGTGTCAGCTCGTCATCGAGGCCCTCGCCGATTGAGGCAGCTGCACGTCGTGCAGTGTGCACGACACCGCTGATCTCGAGACCCGGGGCATCCCGTCGGTGTTCGTCGCCTCCGACGTCTTCGTCGAGGCGGCCCGCACGCAGGCGGCGGCACTCGGTCTCGACGTCGCCCGCGTCTTCGTCGCCCATCCGATCCAGGACCGCACCGACGACGAGATGCGCGACCTCGCCGACGGCATCGTCGACGACCTGCTCGTGGCGCTGCGCGCCTGAGCGCTCACCCCGGAAGGCGGTAGGTCACCCCGTCGGCGACGGCGAGCCCGTCCCGCAGGAGTGATGCGGCGACGCGGTCGGCGCGCCCGGGGTCATCGGGCCAGCCCATGACCGTGGCGAGGGCGTCGGCGGCGACCGGGCCGCAACGCAACGCGTTGACCAGACGACCGCGACCCTGGCGGTCCGATCCCTCGAAGCGGGACTGGCGGCCGGAGACCCCGGCCGAGCCCGTCGCCGGGTCCGGGTCGGGGCGCCCCGCGACCGCCCAGGCGCACGACGACACCACCGGGCAGTCCGCGCAACGCGGCGACCGGGCGGTGCACACCGTCGCGCCGAGATCCATCAACGCCTGGTTCCACGCCCAACCACGGCCGAGGGGCACGGCGTCATCGACCGCTCGCTGCGCCGCCGCAGCGGTGCGGCGCCGCCCGCCGACCCGGGCGAGCACCCGGGCGACGTTCGTGTCGAGCACCCCGACGTCGGCCTCGTACGCGAACGCGAGCACCGCCCGGGCGGTGTAGGGGCCGACGCCCGGCAGGTCGAGCAGCGCGTCGAGGTCGGCAGGGACGACGCCGTCGTGGCGGCGCACGACCTCGGTCGCACACCGGTGGAGGGCGAGTGCACGCCGGTTGTACCCGAGGCCCTGCCACGCAGCGATCACCGCGGCCGGCGACGCGGTAGCGCAGGCCGCGGGCGTCGGGAACCGATCGAGCAGCACCGGCCAACGGTCGAGCGCCCGGGCGACCTGCGTCTGCTGCAACACCACCTCGGCGACGAGCACGGCCCACGGGTCACGGGTCGCCCGCCAGGGCAGGTCGAGCCGTCCCTCGGCGGCGAACCACCCGAGGACGGCGTCGCGGACCGAGCGGTCGCTCAGCTCCAGATGGCGTCGCTCTCGTAGGGGCGGCCACGGCGCGGCGCCGCGTCGCGCTTCCACACGAGCACCTTGCGGCGGAAGAAGCACACTTCCTCGCCACGCTGGTTGATGCCCTTGGTCTCCACCGTGACGATCCCGCGGTCGTTCTTCGACTTCGACTCCTCGACGCCGAGGACCCGGGTCTCCGCGTAGATCGTGTCGCCGTGGAAGGTCGGCGCCTTGTGCTGCAGCGTCTCGATCTCGAGGTTCGCGATCGCCGCGCCGCTCACGTCGGGCACGGACATGCCGAGCACGAGCGAGTACACGAGGTTCCCGACGACGACGTTCTTGCCGTGCACCGTCTCCTGCTCCGCGAAGTACGCGTTCGTGTGGAGCGGGTGGTGGTTCATCGTGATCATGCAGAAGAGATGATCGTCGGCCTCGGTGATGGTCTTGCCGGGCCAGTGCTTGTAGACGTCCCCGGGCTCGAAGTCCTCGAGGTAGCGGCCGAAGGGGCGGTCGTGCACGGTCATGTCGGCAGCGTACGGCGACCTCGGGACCACGGTCGAAACGACCGTCAGGGTCGGTCGACGAACGTCGGGGGTCGGTCGACGGTCAGCTCCGGCACCGGCCCCTCCCACCGCGTGACCTCCACGAGGCAGCTCTGCGCGGCCGGCGCCTGCGCGAGCGACGACGTCGGCCGGTCCGACGTCAACACGTTCGGATTGCCCGCACGGCACAGGCCGCCCGGTTCCACCGGGTCGTACCACGCGCCCGTCGGTAGCACGACGACACCCTCGACCACACCGTCGTCGACCACGACGCCGGCGAGGCACGCGCCCCGGTCGTTGTGCACACGCACCACGTCGCCCGCCGCAAGGCCACGAGCCGCTGCATCGGAGGGGTGCATCCGCAACGCCTCCCTGCCTGCGACCTTCCCGGCCTGCGACGCCGCACCGACGTCGAGCTGACTGTGCAGCCGTGTGGCCGGCTGGTTCGAGACGAGATGCAGCGGGAATCGGGAGGCGAGCGGCGCGCCGAGCCACTCGAGTGGCGGCCGCCAGCACGGTCCGGCGGGGACGTCGGGATGCCCGAACGCCGCGAGCACCTCGGAGTGCAGTTCGATCCGCCCGCTCGGCGTCCGCAACGGGGCGACGTCCGGATCGTCGCGGAACGGGGCGAGCAGGACACGGGGCTCCGGAGGGCGTGGCAGGTCGACGGCGCCGACGGCGAACAGACCGTCGAGGTCGGGCAGTGCAACACCGTCGCGCGCCGCCCGGTCGACCGTCTCCGCCCACACCCACTCGAGCCAGGCGCGGTCGTCGCGCCCTTCGTCGAACGGCCCGCCGACCCCGAGCCGGTGCGCGACCCCCGAGAAGATCGCCCGGTCGGTGCGTGCCTCGCCGATCGGCTCGAGGATGCGCGGCATCGCCACGATCGTCCCGGTCTGCGGTGAGGAACCCACGTCGTCACGCTCGAGGAGCGTCGCTGCGGGCAGGACGACGTCCGCATGGCGGGCGAGAGCGTTCCACATGTGCTCGTGCACGACGACGCACTCGGGGAGCTGCCACGCCCGGGCGAGCCGACCGAGGTCCTGATGGTGGTGGAAGGGGTTCCCGCCCGCCCAGTACACGAGACGGGTGTCGGGGTAGTGGTGGGTCGCCCCGTCGTAGGTGAACGCCGCGCCGGGGCGTTCGAGTGCCTCGGTGATGCGGGCGACGGGGACGAACCCCTTCACCGGGTTCACCCCGGCGGGGATGCGCGGCAGCGAGAACCGGCTCTCGGCCGATCCGACACGGTTCACCGACCCGTACCCGATCCCGAACCCACCGCCCGGGGTGCCGATCTGGCCGAGCAGCGCCGCGAGCGCGATCACCGCCCAGTAGACGTGCTCGCCGTGATCGGCACGCTGCAACGACCACGACGCCGTCACGAGGCTCGGCCCGGCGGCGAGGTCGCGGGCGAGCTCCCGGATCGTCGGCGCCGGCACCCCGCAGATCGGTTCCGCCCATTCGGGTGGGCAGTCGGCGACGGTGCGCAGGAACGGTCCGACGCCGCTGCAGTACCGGTCGAGGAACGCACGGTCGGCGAGACCCTCGGCCACGAGCGTGTTGGCGAGCGCCAAGATGAGGGCGGTGTCGGTACCGGGGCGGATCGGCAACCACGTCGCGCTGAGCGACCGGTCGACGTCGCCGCGCAACGGTGACACGTTCACGATGCGCACCCCGCCGTCGCGCAGTGCCCGCAGGCCGCCCGGGGCGAGGTGGCGGTACGTGCCGCCGTTCTCGACCTGGGTGTTCTTCGCCGGTAGGCCGCCGAACGCCACGACCAGCCGACCGTGTCGGGCGAGCTCCTCGAACGGCGTGTGGTTGCCCAGCACGTCGAAGAAGTTCCCGGCGACGTGCGGCAGGATCACCTCGGCCGCGGCGTAGCTGTAGGAGTTCACCGTGCGGGTGAACCCGCCGACGAGGCCGAGCAGACGGAACAACCACGTCTGGGGGTTGTGCACCCGCCCGGCAGACGCCCAGCCGTAGCTCCCGGCGTAGATCGACGCCGGGCCCGCCTCGGTGCGCACCCGGTCGATCTCTGCGGCGACGAGGTCGAGCGCGGTCTCCCAGTCGACCTCGACGAACGCGTCGTCGCCGCGACGCCGGTCGGACCGTCGCCCCCGTCGCCCCGACGCGACCTCCTCGAGGAACCCCCGACGCACGGCGGGCCGGCGGACCCGTGCCGGATGGTCGGCGAGCGCGGCGAGGTTCGCCCCGAGCGGCGAAGGGTCCGGGTCCTTCGTGACGGGTCGCACGTCGATGCGGCGTCCGTCGACGACCGCCACGTCGTAGGCGCCCCAATGGGTGAGGGTGACCGGCACGGGGCCAGCTTGGCAGACGCCGTCCGCACGGGGTGCGGCCGAGTGTGAGCAGGATCTCGGGCGGCGGTAGCGTCGGTGCCCATGAGCACCGTCGACCTGCAGGAAGTCGCCTCCGTCATCGACCTCGCCTCCGGCGCGCTGCGGCGCACCGTCGAGGCGCTCAAGGCGCTGCCCGACCCCGAGGACCGCCAGCAGGTCGTCTACGACCTCGCGCACGCCGCGTCGGCGGTGGAGACCGCTCGGGGCCTGCTCGACTACGGCGCGAAGGGCGAGACCGAGGCGCGCATCACCGCCGCGTTCGTCGCCGACGCCGTCGCCGACCTCGTCGGGCGCACCTACGGCCGGGAGGCCGAGTGGGGCATCGCACCCGGCACGTTCGACGCCGCACGCGACTTCGTCGCCCGCTACCGCCATCCGGAGTTCCTCGCCGAACTGGCCTCGACCCCGGGCGACCGTCACCTGAACGAGGACTTCGAGCTCGTGCAGGACACGTTCCGACGGTTCGCCGAGGAGAAGGTCGTCCCGATCGCCGAGCACATCCACCGGCACAACGAGGACATCCCCGAGGACCTCATCACCGCCCTCGGCGAGATGGGCCTGTTCGGCCTGTCGATCCCCGAGGAGTTCGGCGGGTTCGCGTCCGGGTCGGAGTCGGACTACTACGGCATGGTCATCGCTACCGAGGAGCTGTCCCGGGCATCGCTCGGTGCGGCCGGCTCGCTGATCACCCGTCCGGAGATCCTCGCCCGAGCCCTCGAGGCGGGTGGCACCGAGGAGCAGAAGCACTACTGGCTCCCCCGCCTCGCGAACGGTGAGGTGCTCGCCGCCGTCGCGGTGACCGAGCCCGACTACGGGTCCGACGTCGCGAACCTGAAGGTCACCGCCACCCGCACCGACGACGGCACCGGCTGGTTGATCAACGGGGTGAAGACCTGGTGCACGTTCGCCGCCCGGGCGGACGTGCTCATGCTCCTCGCCCGCACCGACCCCGACCGCTCCAAGACCCACCGGGGCCTGTCGCTGTTCATCGTGCCGAAGCCGCAGGGCGACGGGCACGGTTTCGCCTTCACCCAGGACGGCCCGCTCGCCGGCAAGCTCGAGGGTCGCCCGATCGACACGATCGGCTACCGGGGCATGCACTCCTACGAGCTGGCGTTCGACAACTGGTTCGTGCCCGCGGAGAACCTCCTCGGTGGCGAGGCCGGTCTCGGACGCGGCTTCTACTACCAGATGGCCGGCTTCGAGAACGGCCGCCTGCAGACCGCGGCACGAGCGGTCGGCGTCATGCAGGCCGCGTACGAGGCGGCCCGCGACTACGCCGACAACCGCGTGGTGTTCGGCCGTCCGATCGCCGAGTACCAGCTCACCCGGGCGAAGCTCGGCCGGATGGCCGTGACGATCCAGGCGGCACGCCAGTTCTCCTACGAGGTCGGCAAGCTCATGGCCAAGGGCGAGGGCCAGATGGAGGCCTCGATGGTGAAGGCCTACGTCTGCCGGGCCGCCGAGTGGGTCACCCGCGAGGCGATGCAGATCCACGGCGGCATGGGCTACGCCGAGGAGTACTCGGTGTCGCGCCTCTTCGTCGACGCCCGCGTGCTGTCGATCTTCGAGGGCGCGGACGAGACCCTGTGCCTGAAGGTGATCGCCCGCAAGCTGCTCGACGCGTGAGCCCGTGCGGCGTCAGCCGCAGAGCAGAGCGACGAGATCGGCGAGTCCGCTGATGCGGACCACGTCGAGCTCGGGCCAGTCGTCGTAGGGGTCGACGAGCACCGGGACCATCCCGGCCGCCCGTGCGGCCGCCACGTCGGTGCTCACCGAGTCGCCCACATAGGCGATCCGACCCGGCGCGATCCCACGGAGCGCGCCGAGCGCCGGCCGGAAGATCGCCGGGTCAGGCTTCGCGACCCCCACGTCGTGGCTGTCGACGACGACGCGCACCGGCACCCCCGACCCAGCCCCGACCTGGCAGATACCGACCCGGGCGAGCACCGAGGCGATCTGGCCGGACGCGTTCGACACGACGCCGATCGGGACCCCGGCGGCGTGCAGGGCGGCGAGACCGTCACGGGCCCCGGCGACCGGGGCGCGCCACAGGTGCGCATGACGGGTACGACCGAGCACGAACGCGGCCTCCGCCTCGTCGTGTGACGGCACGCCGACGAGGCGGACGTACGCGAGGTCGTAGCTCGCCCACGTGTCCTCGGCGTCCCGGGCCCGTGCCTTCGCCGCCATGGCCCCGTAGTGGGCGCGTTCGTGGCGCGCCACCTCGGCCGTGCCGCCGTAGGGGTGCAGCGCCGGGGCGAGCACCGCCGGATCAGGGAGCACGAGCACCCCGCCGGCGTCGAAGAGCACGGCGTCGACGGCGCCGCGCACCGGGTCAGGCCTTCGGGGAGCGGACCATCCGGTTGCGCAGGCCGCGCATCCGGATCTTGAGCGCCACCTTGCGCGACGCCTCGTCGATCATCTCGTCGCCGAACATGACCGCGCCCTTGCGCTCACCGGTGGTGGTCGCCTCCTCGTAGGCGTCGAGCACGTCGAGCGCCTTGTCGAACTCTTCCTGCGTGGGCGAGAAGAGGTCGTTGAGGACGGTCACCTGATCGGGGTGGAGGGCCCACTTGCCGTCGAAACCGAGCGTGTACGCCCGGGTCGAGTACTCGCGGAAGCCCTCCTGGTCCCGGACCTTCGTGTACGGCCCGTCGATGACCTGCAGGCCGTTCGCCCGACCCGCCATGAGGATCTTCATGAACACGTAGTGGAAGTAGTCGCCGGGGTACTCGGGGATGAGGGTCCCGCCCCGCAGGTCGGGCATCTCCATCGACGCCGAGAAGTCGACCGGACCGAGGATGATCGTCTCGAGCCGCTTCGACGCCGCGCAGATCTCCTCGACGTTGATCAGGCCACGGGCGGTCTCGATCTGGGCCTCGATGCCGATGTGGCCGATCGGGAGCCCGCAGTTCTTCTCGACCTGGGTGAGCAGCAGGTCGGTCGCCACGATCTCGGCGGCCGACTGCACCTTGGGGAGCATGATCTCCTCGAGGCGCTCACCGGCGTTGCCGACGACCTCGATGATGTCGCCGTAGGTCCACTTCGTGTCCCACGCGTTGACCCGGACGCACAGCACCGTGTCGCCCCAGTCCTGCGTGCGGATCGCTTCGACGACCTTCGACCGGGCCGACTCCTTCTCCAGGGGGGAGACGGAGTCCTCCATGTCGAGGAACTTCATGTCGGCGGGGATGGTCGGCCCCTTCGTGAGCATCTTCTCGCTCGAACCGGGGATCGACAGACAGGAGCGACGCGGCAGGTCGCGGGAGCGTGCGGACATGGCCGCACACGCTACGACGGCGGCGCGGCGCGCACCAAGGCCGAGGCCGAGCCGACCGAGGGGTCAGACGAGCCCCTCGCGGAACAGCTCCGTGGCGATCGGGCAGTCGGTCGACGCGACCGCAGCGGCGACGTCGACGAGGCCGTCCGGGCCGACCACGGCGCGCACGAGGTCGAGCGGCACGACCTCGTGCGGCGCCTCCCACGGTTCGTCGCCCATGGCCCAGAGCCGGGACTCGACCACGTCGAAGACACGGGCCGGGACGAACCGGCCGACGCCGCCGACGAGCCACACGGCGACCCCGGCGTGCGCGGCGACCGCCGCCGCGGCGCGGGCGCCGGCGCCGGCGACGAACCGGTCGGGACC